>SMTZ1_10001285_pt1 | contig 24929 bp, 23 predicted proteins | sample DeeMarSWOR136_30_FD_25667 | JGI IMG/M metagenome (IMG submission 25667) | reverse complement strand
GTGAAATTCAAAAGTTGGTTTAGAAAATAAACAACCATCTTTACGTAAATCAGGAGAATAGTATGCAGGTACCTCTATTGGACTTGAAAGCACAGTACGCGACTATAAAAGATGAGGTATTGGCGGCCGTTTCGGAGGTGCTGGAGTCGCAGCGCTGCATAGGCGGTCCCAAGGTGTCCGAGCTGGAAGAAAAGGTCGCAGCGATAAGCGATTGCAAATTCGCAGTCGGTGTTTCCAGCGGTACAGATGCAATTTTGAGCAGCCTAATGAGCCTGGATATCGGCCCCGGTGACGAGGTTATTACGACACCGTTCACGTTTTTTGCTACGGTGGGTTGTATTGCCCGCGCTGGTGCCAAGCCGGTATTCGTGGATATCGACCCGAGGACTTTCAATATCGATCCAGCACTTATCGAGTCGGTGGTAACGGAAAAGACGAAGGTGATTATGCCGGTCCATTTATTCGGGCAGATGGCTGATATGGACCCGATTATGGAGATTGCGAATAAATACAATCTTACGGTTATTGAGGATGCGGCCCAGTCGATTACGAGTACGTACAAGGGCAGAAAAGCAGGGAGTATCGGGACGGTGGGGTGTTTTAGTTTCTTTCCGAGCAAGAACCTGGGCGGCATCGGCGACGGTGGTATGATTGTTACCAATGATGAGCAGCTTTATGAACGGCTTATTGTTATGCGCAATCACGGCAGCAAGCCGAAATACTATCATAAATACATTGGCGGTAATTTCCGTCTCGATGCAATACAGGCGGCGGCACTTCTTGTCAAGCTGCCGCATCTGGATGAGTGGTCGGAAAGGCGCAGGCGCAATGCGGCCTATTATGGAAAGAAATTTGCGGGGACAGTTGTAAAAGCCCCCTATATCAATCCCGATTGTGTAACTATTTATAACCAGTATGTGATTCGCGTTCCGAGGCGGGATGAGGTTGCAGAGTATTTGAGAGAGAAGAATGTCGGCTTTGCAATATATTATCCTGTGCCGTTGCACCTGCAGGAGTGTTTCAGTTATCTGGGGTATAACGAGGGTGATTTTCCTGAGTCTGAAAGGGCGGCGAAAGAAGTTCTGGCCATACCGGTTTATCCGGAGCTGACGGATGAGCAGCTCCGATACGTTGCGAGCAAGATAGAGGAGTTCGTAGGATAGACTGCTAAATGGCTAAACAAAATGAAACAGACAGGGCCGAAATACCGTATGATTGTTTTGTCACTGATTTCAATAAGCTCATTTCTAATTTCTCTTTCGGCCTTTTGTTTTGGGCAAAGAGCCGAGGTTACTAAGCTGTGGTGTTATATTTAGGATAACCGAAATGCCTGGTTTCGCGTGTGTTATCGCAGGCAATATTGATTTCTCTTCGTTCGAGATTAAACATGAATCCTTAGCTCCCGTTACACGTGCCAAAAAGGTATCCACAAATTATTGTGTTTACAGGTTCGCCACGGGCAAGTTTTTGAAGGATATGCTTTTTGCCGATGATGAGGAAATACTTGTAATCACAGAGGGGGTCATTTTAAATTTTCGGGAGCTGCAGGCCAGCAACGGTTGCGTGGATTACTTTCAGACAGTAAAGAAGATGTACCAGGCCGATGGTGTTGATTTTTTCAAGTCTTTCAGAGGTGAGTTTTCGGGATTGTTATATGATAAGCAGAAAGAAAAATGGTTAATATTTACCAATCATACGGGTTCCAAACCAGTATTTTATTATAAAAACAGGGACGTTTTCGTTTGTGCTTCGGAGCTACAATTGGTGACTCAGATTCTCAGGAAGCTCGGGTGTCGATATTCTCTGGATAGTATCGGCTGTTATTTTCTTCTGACATTCGGCTTTATGCTGGAAGATTACACGCTTATTGAGGAAGTGAAAAGGTTAAAGCCAGGCAACTATATTAAAATCGAAGACAAAAAGGCCCAAGTGGATGTTTACAATGTTTTCAACAACGACGTGCTGGTGGATAGCCCTCGGGGAGAAATAATTGAGAACCTGGAGACGTTATTCAAGAAATCGGTGGCGATGGAATATGAAAAGGACCTCGAGTACGGCTACAAACATATAGCTACTCTGAGCGGTGGGCTTGACAGCAGAATGAGTGTAATGACGGCTCGCGAGCTGGGATACGATAACATCTTGAATATAACGTTTTCCCAAAGTAATTATTGGGATGAAAGAATCGCCAAGGAAATAGCTTTGGATTTGGGGAATGAGTTTTTGTTCTACGCATTAGATAATGGGAACTTTTTGAAGAACACGATAAGGGACTCAGTTATAGCTAACGGCGGGCTGGTTTTATATTCGGGTTCTGCTCATGGTTTGTCAATTTTTAAGAAGATCAACTTTGGCCCATTTGGCATGGTACACACTGGACAGATAGGCGATGCGGTTCTGGGCAGCTTTTTATCAAAGCCTCGCAGAGAGAAACCGCAGCCTTCTTCCGGAGCGTATTCGTCATATTTGCTTGGTAAGATTTCCTGTGTGGTGAACAATATACTGCAAAACTACGAGTCTGAAGAGATCTTTAAATTTTACAGCAGGGCTTTTAATGGGGCTATTAATGGCAATTGGATAGTGAACCAGTTTACGGAATCATGCTCAGCATTTTTGGACGTGGACTTTCTGCGGTATGCCTTGAGCATTCCACCTTCCCTAAAGTGTAAAGAGCAAATCTATCACGAATGGATTCTCACGAAACGTCCGGCGGCTGCAAAGTATGTCTGGGAGCGCACGAAGTCGAAACTAACTGCGAACAAATTGTTCGTTGAGGCCAAGGTATTTTTAAGGAGGGCTCGTTTCAAGCTTTTGGGCAAGTCATCTGCCTCTTATTCGATGAATCCTTTTCAATACTGGTACGATACAAATGAGCAGTTGAGGCTGTTTGTCAATAATTATTTTCAACAGAATATATATGTACTTGATGAATATCCTGAGTTGAAGAGTGATTCTACAAGACTATTCTATGAGGGAAGTTTTATCGAAAAGACACAGGTGATGTCATTGCTTGAGGCGATTAAGTTTCATTTTCACGAAAACTACAGCTAAACAGCTACACAAGTCACAGGACGGTTAATTAACTATGGGCAATAGGATACGCAGATTACTTATCAGGATGTACAGTTACTGGATAAATTATCTTTACTGGCGGTCTTTTGTTTTATTACGGTTTCATATATTTGCCCGGTGGTTCGGGGCGGCAGCGATATTGCGGATGCTCGGGGCAGAAGTGGGTCGGGATACGACGATTGCTCCGGATATTCGGATACAAAACGCCCGGCGTGGACGATGTTCCAGCCTGCATATAGGAGGGCATGTTTATATAGGTCCGCGATGCTTGTTCGAGCTTGCGTCAGAAATAACTGTTGAGGATGAGACTGTGCTTTCGGCGGATGTTAGCATTATTACACATTCTGACGTGGGGAATCGTCCGTTGAAAGAGCGTTTTCCGCGTAAGGAAGGGCCGGTTATTATCCATAGAGGTGCGTGGCTGGGAGTAAAGACAACAGTTTTACACGGTGTGGAGATTGGTGAGTATGCTGTTATAGGGGCAATGAGTCTTGTGAATAAGGATGTTCCAGCCAATAGTCTTTGCTATGGTATTCCATGCAAAGTTATCAAGCGATTTGATGGGCCGCCGAATTGATGCTCTGCAGACAGCTTGCAGTTACAGGATTAGCCCAAGCACCGATACTCTAACGAGCATAAAACCAGACCAATAGAAAACACGCGAACCAAATGCAACAAAAACTTGCCAAGCTTGTAACACTGCTTCGAGGATACAGTGTGGATTATGCGGGTGCAACAACGCTTCCACGTGAAGCCGGTGATGTTTTCCGGCGTTATCGCAGCGGCGAGTCGCTATTGGATGGTCTGCACATCGCGGAGTTGGAAGAAGCTCTAAGCGATTACTATGGTGGGCTCGAAGCCATAACATTTGGGTCCGGGAGGATGGCGCTTTATGCCATTCTTAAGGCGATGAAGCTAAAACCGGGTGGTGAGGTAATACTTCCTGGTTACACGTGTGTTGTTACCTGCAATGCGATTCGGTTTGCTAAGTTAAAGCCAGTGTACGTAGATGTATCATTGAAGGACTTTAATATAGAGCCGGATTTGGTGAAAAGGGCGATAACGAACAAGAGCGGAGCGATTCTGGCTCAACACACCTTCGGTATTCCCTGTGATATCGAGTCGTTAATGGAGATATCAAAAGAATATGGTGTGCCTGTGATAGAGGATGGTGCTCATGCTATCGGGGCCCGTTGGGACGGTGAGCTGCTGGGAAGATTTTGTCATTCGGCTTTTTTTTCGATGGAAGCAACGAAAATGATAAGTACCGAGCGAGGAGGCTTTGCTATCACGGCCGATGCGGAGCTGGCTAATCGGATCAGAGAGATTCAAGCTCAAGCCGAGTATGCCCAGGAAGCAGTTGAACGAGCGTGTTTGCTACGTTGGTGCTATCGAGGGGGCTTTTACGGCAGGACAAGACTTAATGCGTTGTGCAGACTCGGGCAAATGCTGGCGCGAAAAATTCACATTCGGGCAGTAAATAATATACTTAATTTTAACCAGAGGGACTACGAGGACTCTCTTGCGGGCCGGCAGATGAAGCCTTATCCTGCCAGGCTTGGTAATCTTATGGCTTACGCAGGATTATTACAGCTTCGGCGGGTGGATGAGGATGTTGCACATCGGCAAAAGTTGGCAGATTATCTGGAGTCGGAGCTTCCGAAGCTGGGTGCAGATGTGGCCGAGTATGACCATGTACGGGCTAAGCCGAGCTGGGTAAAATTTCCGTTTTTGGTGAAAGATAGAACTGAGTGGGAAACGTTGATGATTCGATGTGGTTTCACGGTCGGCCATTGGCTTGAAGACCCAATTCATCCAAAAGGTTCTGACTGCGCTGTTGCAGGTTATGTTCGAGGGATGTGCCCAAACGGAGAATACCTTTCTGAGCACGTACTTAACATGCCGGTTGACAGGCGAGTGAGCGTAGCCCGGCTTGCGAAGTGGCTGCGGCTTTGCAATAAAAGATTCTCATAGGGTGCGGCAGAGACCTGCCAAAAAAGTATTGGATACAGAAGTTTTAGAGATGGGAGATTTGCGTTGCCCTTTGAGAACTCTGTGCCCAACTCATAGTGACAGCATATCCGAACAATGTAATTTGCATAATCCTGTTATGAACATCTCATAGGAGCGTATTAGAGCAGCCATCAATGGAAGGACAGAGAAGCAGAGCATCTTTTCTTAAGAATACGGCCTTTGCGACCATCAGTCAAGGACTTGCAGTCTCGAGTGCGGCGGTTGTGGGGATTATTGTGGCGAGATATCTGGGGACGGCAGGGAAAGGACAGCTAGCGCTGACGATGGGTGCGGGCGTGATTCTTGCAGAAATACTTTGTTTAGGTTTTGACCGGGCTGCGCAGTATTATGTCGCCAGCGGCAAGCTTACATCAGAAATGGTTTTCGGAGCGTGGATAATTACTTTCGTTATCGGTACGCTTGTTGCCTTTGGCATAGTTTATCCTTTATTTTTTGCTTACTGTATGGACAATTTCTTTAATGGTGTTTCAAGAAATTTGCTGCTTCTTGCGGGTTTGAACTGTCCGCTGTATCTGCTCAGACTACTGGTTAATAGTATATTGCGTGGAAATGAGGACTTCCCGAAGGAGACCTATCACAACATAGCCATATATTCGGCCCATATTGCTGCATCGGTATTGGCTCTGGTAGTTCTCGGCTATGGTGTTTTTGGTTACATTTCAGTGATTATGGCCCTTGGTTTTAGTTCGCTTGTGTTTGGTTTTGCAATTTTAAGGAAAGTAATCTCTTTGAGGCCTGTATTTAGTCTGTCGAACTGGCTGAGGGTGCTCTATTATGGGGCCAAGGCAAGTCTTTCAAAGATATTTACGCTGATTGATTTGCGTCTGGATATTTATATTGTCAACTTTTTTATGGATACATCGGTTGTTGGTATATATACAGTTGCCGGTGCACTGGCGAACGCTTTTTGGCTTCTTACAAACAGCATTGCAGCAGTTCTTTTTTCTCGGGTGGCTTCAGAGGAGGCGGAAGAATCGAGACAACTTACCAGTCTGCTCTGCCGAAATGTTCTCTGGCTGACAGCGATTTTTGGTGTACTTTTTCTAACGATAAGTAAACGGCTCATTGTTTTTGTGTACACAGAACCTTTTGCTGATGCGGCCTTAGCGCTTGCATTTCTGATGCCGGGTGTAGTCGGGCAGGCAGTTTCACGAATATGCTTTACGGACTGTTCGGGTCGCGGTTTTCCTGAAAAGGCCACCTACAGTGCAGCTATTACGGCGATTTTGACGATTGTTTTTGACATATACCTGATTCCAAAGTATGGGATTTACGGCGCTGCGGTGGCGTCGTCGATAGCATATTGTACAGGTGGTGTTCTAAGCGTGTACTGGCATTTGAAAGTTTCGGGCAACAAACTTTCTGCGTTAATTATTCCGCGAATGACAGATTTGAGATATTACTCTGCTGTCCTTCGCAAATTGAAGGCCAGAATTTTGGATTAAGCCTGGGGTAGAAGAAGTATGTTTTATGAAGCCGAAGCAGAATACGCGGAAGATGGCTTACTGGAACCGGATGCCATCTACGGAGAAGACCGCTTCGCTGAGGTTGTCAAGCGTGACGGATGGTTAGCTGCTCTGTTATTGTTTTCGTTAATCTTCGGACCACGTACGGCAGCTCGGGCATTACTGCCACCCATGCGTTTTTCTGATATCATAATATTTTACCTAGTGCTGAGCAGGTGGCTAAAGTCGAACCGGCTTTACGGAGGGTTTGTGTTTTCGTACCGTAATCGTCTTTTCGGCTGGTTTATGATTGTGATGGCATTTCTTTTGTTGTTTTCGACAGCGATAAATATAACTGCGGGCCGATACCAATTTTTCATAAAGGACTTTTATCAACCGATTGTTTTTATACGCATGATATTTATAGCTGCTATTATGGCTTCGTTTTACTTTGGCGAAAAGCAAGTCAAACAATTCACGGTGGGTATCCTAATTATTTCGTTAATGTCGGTCATACTGGCGTTTATTCAAAGGTTTGGATATTGGTATGTGTCCGGGTTTGTGGAGCGTTTTTATGCGGTAGAATGGACCACGCTTGAAAAAATCAGAATAGGGACAAGAGTAGTTGGGACCTTCGGCAATCCTAATTATTTCGGTCTGTGTTTGGTTATGCTGGCTGCCGTATCGCTGGCAGTTGCAATAAATATGAAGGGACTAATGAAAGTGCTGGCGGCGGTCACATTCGTGAGTCTCGGCGCGGCAGTGCTAATAACCACGGCGTCGAGAACGGCGCTTATTGCTTTTCTAATGATAACCGCTGTTTCGCTGTTATTATCACTTCGCGGCCGAGCGGTAATACCGGTTATACTATTAGCGATATTGATGATTGGTATATTTATTTTTGTTCGTGCGTACGCCGATATACTACCGCTGCACCCAAGAGTGAAGTTCATTATTGGTAGTGGTGAGCAGAAGTCAATAAGTTCGATCTTACATGCCAGGTATTTATTGTGGGAGAAAAGTGTCAGGGAGGCAAAAGAATCTATAATTTTTGGCGTAGGAATGAGCAAACTGGGCTGGCAACTTACCGATAATGGGTACATTATTATGCTGCTTCGCGCCGGAATAGTAGGCTTATGCGTTTACCTTTTGATGTTACTGTCTTTGTTCATCCGTGGTTTAAAAGCGCTTCATATAGAGAAAAGACCATTTCAGAGGACGGTGCTCTTAACGTCTTTCGTAGTGTTGATTAACCATATGATTTTTGAGTTGACGGGAGATTTTTTCTGGAGCGTGCAATACAGTGCGATATTTGCAGCATTTATGGGATTACTTTGCGGTATGTCAAATCAGCTCAGGCTTGAACGTCGATACGGCGAATATGATGATTTTCGTGCAGCGGGCGAACAGGAATCTTATTGAGACGACCATGCTTTTCGGTTGGGGCGGTTAATGGTTGATGACCGAGATGGTAATGATACCAGGCGTCCTGCGGTGTCGCGGAATTTGGCGACTGCGGCACGTTTGAAGAAGCCTGTTCGTGCCTTTCGCGTTGCAGTGATGGGCAGCCCGCGCTGGCTGGAAGTGGCAGCCGAATTACTTGGCAGGGCAGGAGTCACGTGCGAAGTCGTAGATATTCAGTCAAAGGGTGCCGCGGTCAGTTGGATGCTCAGGTGCCAGTGGCGGCATTTTGATGCCATCCATCATGTCTATGGACCGAACTGGTGGTGGGGGACGTCGATGGCTATTCTGGGCAAACCTGTTATATGGCACTGGATAGGCACTGACGTTCTGGATTTTCGCGTGGCGCGTGATGCTCATCACGGCTGGCAGAGCGCGCTAACCTGTCGGGCTGCCTACCAATGGGCGTGTGCCCACTTGGCCGATTCGCCCGAGTTGGCAGAGGAATTACAGGAATTGGGCATCCAAGCACGTGTGGTCAGGCTGCTTCCCAAGCTGATAGAAGCAGAGGTTGAGCCACTGCCTCAAAAGTTTTCGGTTCTTACTTATTGGAATCCTAATCGGAAGGATTTTTATCGAGGGGAAATAGTTTTTCAATTAGCTGAGGAATTTCCTGATGTCGAATTCAAAATAGTTAACGTAACTGGTGCGGGAGAGTCAGCCTCGCCCAACGTAAAGTTTCTCGGATATCAGGACGATATTGCATCTATCTATAGTCAGTCATCGGTTCTAATCCGTCTGCCCAAACATGATAGCCTCTCGGCGATGGTGCTCGAAATGCTTGCCCGAGGAAGATATGTCATTTACAACAAGAAGCAGGCTGGCTGTTACTTTGCTACGAGCCTGAGTGAAGCTCGCAAGGCGCTTCAGGAAATCAAGCAAAAGGTCGCTCCTAACACCGCTGGTGCACAGAGTGTAAGAGAACGGTTTTCACTTGATAAGGAAGCACAGGCATTGTCCGAGCTTTACGGTGCTCTTTTTGGAAGTTGTTAGCGGGTGTACAGGGTCGGTTGTGCCGGAGACCGGTAATGAGAATATTGATAATTTGGGCGGAGAGCATCAACCGACATACCGGCGGCACTATACATCTGTCCGGCTGGTGTCATGGTTTGAAAGCTTTGGGACATAAGGTAACAATAGTTGCACCCTGCTATGGCAGTGGTAAGAGTTCTCCAATTGAAGATGTTTCCTATATTCGTTTACCCGGCCGTTGTCTTGCGAGTTTTCTGCTATTGCAGGTCGCTGTTGTATTTTGGCTGCCTTACTTGATTTTGAAATACCGACCCGAATTCATTTTTGTGCGTACGTGTTTTCTGGTTTTCATTATGGGCTTTATGTGCAGGGTGGCGGGCGTACCGATAATTGTTGAAGCCGGGACTGTGGTGGATGCTGAGGTGAGCATGCGAGGCGAGAGCAGGATTCTGGCTTGTCTGATAAGAATTATTGACAGGCTGAATTACCGTTGTGTCAGTGGTATAACATCAGTTACGGCCGGTGCTCGAGAGGAATTTATACGCAGGGGCGCAAATCCGGATACTACGGTAGTCATTCACAATGCGGCCCGAGTGGATGTTATGCAACCGATGGCTCAAGAGCAGGCCCGACGACAGTTAGGTCTTACTGAGGAAGGTTATATTGTCGGATATTTTGGTTCGTTTGCTCCCTGGCAGGGTTTGGATATGCTTGTTGCATCAGCGAGGGTGGTTATTGAAAGCTCATCACAGCCGGTGCGATTTGTCCTGGTGGGTGGAGGGCAAGGCCGGCGGGAATTAGAGCAGATGGTTGACCAGTCAGGTTTGAGTCAGTATTTCACGTTTCTTGCACCTGTGCCATTTGAGCAGGTTGCTATTTTCAATAATGCCTGTGATGCAACTGTTATTCCGGTTCACGATTCTCGCAGGCTTAAGTATGGTTTGGACCCGCTAAAATTCTGGGATTCTGTCTCTGTTGGCGTTCCGGTGCTTGTGCCGGATGGTTGTCAGTTGGAAGATGTCCTTGAACGGCTTGGCCTGCCGGGGACTTTTAGCCCTGGTGACAAAAAATATCTTGCCGAGGCAATACTTAAGGTTCTCGGGCAAACGGAACGTTACCAGTCCAGACGAAAAGATGTTCACCGAATCGTGTCTAAAGAATACAGTTGGACGCGTGTTGCAGAGAAGTTGGTAGAGCACTGCCGAGGGCTTGGAGAAAAAGTGCGGTGAAAATGAAAACATCTGTACGAATTCTGCAGATTTCCAATCAGGCGGGCCCATTATACCTTTTTATGATGCCTCTCTGCCGGGCTTTAAGGCAGGCGGGTGCAGAGGTGGAGCTGGCATGTACGCCGCTGGGGGCGTTGTGGGAGCCTTTGAATCGGTTAGATTTCAAGGTACATTCATTGCCGGCGGGAAGTTGGAGCAGACCGTCAACGTGGTGGATAATTTACCGCAAGATACGATTATTATTGCGAAGAGGTGAATTTGATTTGATGATTGCGCATACACCAGTGATGAGCTGGATAGCTCGCACGGCGGCACGGGATCTCGTTCCAGTGAGCATTTATTTTGCGCACGGTTTACCGTTTGCCGCCCCCAAGCAATCGAGGTTTGCCCATATACTTTTCAGGTCCATCGAGAGATTTGTGGGGCGGTATACCGATGCGGTATTTGTGGTGAACAGTGATGATGCTGCGGTCTGCCAGAGAACGCGACTGACTCGGGATGATGGTCGTTGTTATCATGTGCCCGGCCCGGGTGTTGATGTTAATGCGTTTTCCAGCCGGCCAGCGGAACATCTTATAACGAAGCTGGAGCGGGAGTTGGGACTAAGAAGCGGAAAGGCGCTGGTTCTGTATTTGGGCCGGTTTATCAAGGCGAAGAGGCCTGGCGATGTGTTGGAACTTGCCCGTAGATTGGGCCCTGATGTGGACTTTGTAATGGCCGGAGAAGGGCCGCTGTGGAAGCAAATCAAGGAGGCAGGGGCTAAGATAGGGCCTCACGTAAAGGTGATTGAATTCACCGATCGGGTTTCGTTTCTTCTTGCCCGGTGCAGTTTGCTGGTATTGCCAAGCGTTTTTATGGAGGGTCTGCCTCAGATTCTTCTTGAAGCTCATGCCGCGGGCAGGCCTGCGGTGGCTTATGACATTCGTGGTGTCCATGATATTATTGATGACGGCAAGACAGGGTATTTGGTGCAGCCTTGTGATGTCGATGAGCTGTATGAAGCCGTAAGGGATGTCCTCAAGAACGATGGGCTTAGGATAAGGATGGGCCAGGCCGGGCAAAAACGTATGCGTGAGAAGTTTTCAAATGAGGTGGCATTATCGGTTATCTTGCCAGCCGTTCGTGAAGTGCTTTTGAAGAAGAACGTTTGTGAACTGCCAAAATGCCGGAATGAGAAGTGATTCCGGTGAAAGTGATGTAACATAGGGTTGTCATAAGCCAACACCAGAAGTATGAGCTGAAGTTAGATTGCAAGGTTTATGTTAAATGCACTTACAATTGATCTTGAAGACTACTGGGATGTTTATTCGCATGACTGGCTGGGCGTAGAGATAGAGCCGACGGAAGCGGTGCTTCAGAACACGCAATGGTTTCTGGAAACACTTAAGAGATTTGATGTCAAAGCCACTTTTTTCGTTCTTGGCGGCGTCGCAAAGGTTTTTCCCAATCTGATAAAGCAAATTGCAGAGTATGGTCATGAAATAGCCAGCCATGGTGTTGGGCACACACAGATTTTCAAACTTGATAAAAAGGGTTTTCGCAGTGATATTGTTGAAAGCAAGAAACTCCTGGAAGATCTTGTTTTGTGTCCGGTGACTGGATATCGGGCTCCAGCTTTTTCAATAATGCCGGAGACAAGGTGGGCTTTGGAGATACTGGCAGAAGTGGGTTTTGAGTATGATTCGAGCGTTTTTCCAATTTCGGGGAAACGTTACGGCTGGCCCGGCTTTAGTGAATGTATATGTAGAATCAAATTGCCTTCGGGGAGTGATATTATTGAGGTTCCGATGTCGACGATAAGAGTTCTGGGAAGAAGCGTTCCAGTCGGGGGAGGGGGGTATATGAGGCATTTTCCCTACGGGTTCACAAGATGGCCACTTAGACGTATTCAGAAGGAGAGGCCAGCAATAGTTTATTTGCATCCTTATGAAATCGATACTCGGTCAAAGCAAATTGATATCGAGCCCCTTTCTATGGAAGGTCAAAGAAAAGCCATCGAGCACCATAAGATGCAATTGAGGAATAGGAAGTCAATGGGAGGGAAAATAATTAAGCTTTTATCGGAGTTTGAATTTGCGCCGATAAGGCAGGTGATAGCGAGATGTGGCAATTTGAGGTCTTGTGTGATAAAGGGCGCGGGCTAATTGTTTTTGTAATTTGAGGAGGTTTGAGAAGAATGGAGACTGGGGGCGGTGGTGCACAAAAATATTTTGACCGTGTGCCAAAACAATGGGACGCGTTCTATTCTCATGAAAACCGTTTCATGCATTTGGTTAACCGTTTGTTGCGCAAAGGACTTTATGAGCGTTATCGCCTTACCTTCGAGCACTGTGGGAATCTTTGCGGGACAAGGGTGCTTGATATAGGATGTGGTACAGGTCGATACGGCATCGAATGTGCGAAGAGAGGCGCGGCCCGTGTGGTTGGCATTGATTTTGCGCCATCGATGGTTGAGTACTCGCAGAAAATAGCCCAGGAAAAGGGTGTTGCTGATAAGTGTGCATTCATTTGTGATGGTTTTTTGGCGCATCAGTTTGAAGAGCGTTTTGATATCGTTCTGGCGTTGGGTTTTTTCGATTACATAGAAGATCCGGTGCCGGTATTTAAGAAGATTGCCCGATTTTGCCCTCGGAAATTCATTGCTTCTTTTCCCAAATTTACGCCCATCCGGGGCATACAGCGAATGATTCGGTATAAGTGGATCAAGAGGTGCCCCATCTACAACTACACTGCTGAACGGTTGGAACATTTGTACCGGCAAGCCGAATTTAAGCGATACCAAGTTATTCCGTGTCACAAGGGTTTCCTTTGTGTCGCAGGAACCGAATAGCGGACGTGTGTTATTCGGGGGTAGGAGAGGATTTTTTTGCACAAGAAAGCCTGTTTTTGTGGTAGTACCAAGGATTGCGTAGAACTGTTTTGAGTATAGGAGGAAAGCAGATTATGGAATTGAGTGATTCAAGAATTTTGGTAACGGGCAGCTCCGGAACAATAGGCAATTGTTTATGTGAGACCTTGTTAGAGAAAGAAAGCGATGTAGTTGGCGTTGATATTAGGCAGAATCGATGGAATGAAGAGGTTCATCGCCGGACTATTTATGTAGACCTGAGAAATCCGGAGAATCTTGAAAAGCTACCTAAAGACTTCGATATAGTTGTTCATTTTGCTGCTAATGCAAGAGTTTACAACCTGGTCAAGGAGCCTGACCTGGCAAGAGACAACTTCTTAATCCTATATAATGTTGCTGAGTATGTCAGGAAAAGCAACATTAAAAGAATTTTATTCGGCAGTTCCAGAGAGGTGTACGGAGATTCAGGGCATATTATTCATTCGGAGGATGAGTCTTTTGTTAAAAATTGTGAAAGCAGTTACACAGCCACAAAGATTGCCGGGGAGGCCATACTGCACGCGTATGAACAATGTTATGGCATTGAATATGTAATTGTAAGATTTTCGAATGTATACGGGAGATATGATTATAGCGATAGAGTCGTCCCATTATTTATCTCGAAGGCTTTGAAAAACGAAGACATCTGCATATACGGGAGAGATAAGGTTCTTGATTTTACTTATATCGAAGACAGTGTGGACGGAGTGGTTAAATCTATGGAACTTTTTGAAACTTCAAAAAATGAGGTTTATAATATCGCAACTCAAAAGGGGTATTCGATTGAAAAAGTTGCCCAACTGATTATTGAATTAACCGATTCCAAAAGTAAGTTAATTTATGAAACAAACCGTACGGGAGAAGTATGTAGATTTATTGCGGATATATCAAAAGCAAATGCGGTTCTAAATTATTATCCGAAAACTAATCTGCGAGACGGAATCAATAAAACAATAGAATGGTATTCTCCAAGAATAAAAGAATACGAAGAAGAATTAAGTAAAGCTGACATTATCAGTTCGTAATGGTTAATGTGTGATTTTAGCTGTTATTGAGACGGGTAAATTGTGTTGCAATTCAGTGCTTTAGTAAAAGAAGATTTGGGATGTGAAGAATGGAGCAATAAAATTAAGAGCAGTTTATGAGCAGCCCACTGGATAAAGGTCGAGTTAAGATTTGTATTCTCACTTCCGCTCATCCACCTTTCGATGGTAGAATTTTCCATAAAGAGGCAAAAACTCTGGCGAAAGCAGGATATAATGTGGTGCTTATTGGTCAGCATACCAGAGAAGAGACCGTAGATGGCGTAAGAATTGTTCCTCTGCCTGAACCAAGAAATAGATTTGAGAGAATGACAAAAGTCGTATGGAAATTATTTAGATTAGCATTGAAAGAGAAGGCGAATGTTTATCATTTTCATGACCCGGAGTTAATGCCTGTTGGTCTGATTCTGAAATTTTTTGGCAAAAAGGTCATATACGATGTTCATGAGGATTATGAGCAGAAAATGCTTTCAAAAAGTTGGATTAGAGATGGATTCAGAAAGCCAGTTTCATTTTTTGTGGGTTCTATGGAGAAGATATCCGGTATGTTCTTTGATTACATAATTACTGCTGATTCTCGTACTAAGATGAAGTTTAAGAAAAACAAGGTTGATGTAGTGGCAAATTTTGCACCGTTAGGTTTTGCTGAGGGTGTAGAAGCTGATGAAAAAGAAGGTGCATTCAAAGTGATATATGCAGGCGTTATTTCTGAAGATAGAGGAGCAATCAAAATTTTCGAAACAATCGAATATCTGAAACACGAAGATATTGAGTTTCATCTATTGGGCAAGGTAAATGTCCCGAGGTTAATAGACTTGTTTAATTCCACGCCAAGGATTAAGTATCACGGGGTTGTACCCTGGGAAGAGGTAAGTAAATACCTTGTAAATGCTGACGTTGGCCTTATTTTGCTGCAGCCTGTTCCTGCCTACACTTATTGTCCGGGAGAGAACGTAATAAAGCTATTTGAGTACATGAGTGTGGGATTACCGATTATTATTTCTAATTTTCCAAAATTAAAAAGTATGATTTCAGAAATTGGCTGCGGTGTTTCTGTGGACCCTACGGCTCCCAAGGAAATCGCAGATTCTATCGAATTTCTATATAGGAATCCTGATTTAAGAAAGCAAATGGGAGAGAATGGGAGGAAGGCTATTCTCGAAAAGTATAATTGGGAAAGAGAGGGGAGAAAGCTTTTAGAGGTTTATTGCAGGATTCTGGATAGTACGCAAAATGAGTAATTTGCAGAAGGTGTTTCTTGTTGTTGGCGCAAGGCCGAATTTTATGAAGATGTCGCCGCTCTACTTTGAGCTTATCAAGGAAAAAGGTGTTAAAACCTCAATCATACATACGGGGCAACATTATGATTATGAGATGTCACAAGCGTTTTTTGAGGAATTTGATTTACCAAAGCCGAATCACTTTCTTGGTGTAGGTTCAGGGACGCATGCAGAACAAACAGGCAAAATAATGATACAATTCGAAAAGGTACTCTCAAAGGAAAAACCTGATTTAGTTGTAGTGTTTGGTGATGTGAATTCGACGCTTGCCTGTAGTGTTACAGCAAGAAAACTTAATATCAGCGTTGCTCATGTAGAGGCGGGCTTAAGAAGCTTTGATATGACAATGCCGGAAGAAATTAACAGAAAGGTAACAGACGCAATTTCCGACCTTTTATTTACACCATCTAAAGATGCGGATGAGAATTTGATGAGGGAAGGAATCGGCCGCAATAAAATTCATCTTGTGGGAAACATAATGATTGATTCTTTGATTACAATCCTGGAAAAAATCGCCCAATCTTATGAGGATAAAATATTACAAAAGTTTGATTTGCAAAGAGGGGATTATGTTCTTGTTACGCTTCATAGACCTTCTAATGTGGATAGTAAAGACAGCCTTGAAAAAATCCTTAGTTTTTTAAATAACCTTTCTCAAGAAGTACCCGTTATTTTTCCTATGCACCCGAGGACAAAGAGAAACATAGATAAATTTGGAATAAAGCTTGTATTTAATAAGAAATTTTACATTTCGAAACCACTGAAATATACGGAATTTATTGTACTCGAAAAGGATGCCAGGTTCGTATTAACCGATTCCGGCGGCATTCAGGAAGAAACAACATATTTGAATCTTCCCTGTCTGACTTTAAGGCCGAATACAGAGAGACCAATTACTATTACTGAAGGAACAAACGAGTTGGTAAATATGGACAATATCGAAGAAGAAGTAAGGTTGATTCTATCCGGAAATCGGAAACAGGGTAAAGTGCCGGAGTTGTGGGATGGAAAAACAGGTCATAGGATTGCGCAGGTCATCAGCGGGTACAATAATGGGGATTACTGTTGAGATGTATTTCTATAACAATACCTTGCAGCTCGTAGTGGTTGAGTTCGCTAAAAGATAAGACTTAATTGCAGTCTCAACGTAAATACATGCCGAAGCTGAAAAACGCCTGTCAGATTGTTCGTCATTACGGGGCAGGGATTTGCTGGGTGATTGTGGATGATGTGCTGGGAACAGACAGGCATAATATTCGGCTGCTTTGGCAGCTATGTGACGTCCAATATGATGTGAAGGATAATTCATTAGCGTGAAAATCGGTCAGTTTTAGTAAGGAAATATAAAGATGGACAAAGATGCTTTGAATGTTGCAGTGGTTGGGGCGGGCTCCTGGGGTAAGAATATTGTCCGAAATTTTGCAACAGCTAAAAGATGTAATTTGAAATACGTGTGCGACCTGGATGAGAAGCTGTTGGCTGTCCAAAAAAAGCAATTTCCTTTTATTAAGTCCTCAAGCGAACTGGAGGATGTTCTGGGGGATAGTGAAGTTGAAGCGGTTGTAATTGCTACCGATGTTCCCACTCACTTTGGAATTGCACACAAGTCTTTAGAGGCCGGCAAGCATACATACGTTGAGAAGCCATTGACCTTAAGAGCCGGTGACGCCAGGGTGCTGGTTGAGCTTGCAAAAGAAAAAGGGCTGAAATTGATGGTAGGTCATTTGCTGGAGTATCATCCGGCGGTGAGTTATCTTAAGGAAACGATAGACAAAGGGGGGATTGGTCAACCTTATTATATGTATACTCAGCGGGTCAATTTGGGTGTTGTTCGTCAAAATGAGAATGCGTGGTGGTCATTGGCACCCCATGATATTTCCATTGTGTGCTATCTGCTTGGCTCCGAGCCGGTATCAGTGGCGGCACAGGGACAGTGCTATCTGCAGAAGGGTATTGAAGACGTTGTCTTTGCCACGATTAAATTTGCGGATGGTAAAACGGCAAATATTCACTGCAGCTGGCTTGATCCCCACAAAATCAGGAAGATGACGGTCGTTGGCTCCGAGAAAATGGTAACGTTTGATGATATGGAGGCCACGGAGAAGATTCGGATGTACGACAAGGGTGCGGCGATAAAGCATGATATAACTACATCATACGCGGACATAATATCGCTGCGATTCGGCGATATAGTGATTCCGAAAGTTCCCGGTGGCGAACCGCTTGCGTTGGAATGTGAACACTTTATAGATTGCGTGCTTGACGGCAAACCGATACGCAGCGATGGTATTGACGGCTTGCAGGTTGTTCAAGTTTTGGAGGCGGGGCAGAAGTCATTAAAGAGTAATGGTGAACCTATTAATCCCGGGGATTTTTAATGAGCCGGAAGAAAGATTATTTTGTGCATGATTCGGCGTATGTTGATGAGCCGTGCGAAATCGGCAAGGGGACGAAGATATGGCATTTTTCGCACATAATGAAGGGCGCCAGGATTGGTAAGAATTGTATATTCGGCCAGAACGTAAATGTTGCCGGCGGCGTGGTTATCGGCAACAATGTCAAGGTTCAAAATAATGTTTCGATTTACACGGGTACGATTATCGAGGATGACGTTTTTCTTGGGCCGAGTTGTGTTTTGACAAATGTTACAAATCCTCGGTCGCAGATTGTGCGGCATAGTCTTTATGAGAAGACGGTCTTTCGTCGTGGGGCAACTGTTGGAGCGAACGCAACTGTTGTCTGCGGGATTGAACTTGGTCGGTATTCGTTTGTTGCTGCCGGTGCGGTTGTGACCGGGGATGTTCCGGACTATGCTTTGATGAAGGGTGTTCCAGCGAAGCGGGCCGGCTGGATAAGTCGACATGGTATTCCGCTGCCGGAGCCGGATGCTGAGGGTATTATGTTTTGTCCGGAGAGCGGGTATCGTTATAAAGAAGTTGGGCCGGGAGTTGTGAGATGTCTGGATTTGGATGAAGATGCTCCGCTGCCGCCGGATAAAGCCATCGGCAGGGTTTCATATAATGACCTTAAGAGAAAATGTTAGTGTAAATTCTTTTCTGTAAATTCACCAACTGTTTGGGAGAATAGTTTTAAATGATGGGTCTCAAATTTATTTATAAGGTTTTAGGAAAACCGGTACCTTATTATGCAAAGTACCCTCTATGGCTTATTATTTGGAAGCCTATTCGAAAATATATTAACGTTGTAATCATTCCCAATACACCTTTTTCCCGTTTGAGAGTAATTTTGTATCGAATGTTAGGTTTTAACATCGGGAAGAACGTGTTTATAGGAATGAAATGTTATATGGATGATATGGAGCCGTCTAATACTATTATCGAAGATAACGTGACTATTTCCTATGGTACATATTTTACGATTCACGGAAAAGGGCAGGGACATACCCCAATTCATATTAAAGAAAAAGCATACATTGGAATGAGGTGCAATATTCTTTCGGGAAAAGAAGGTATCACTATAGGCAGAGACGTTGTGATTGGGGCAGGGTCTTTAGTAAACAAATCTATACCGGATAACGCAGTTGCTGCAGGATGCCCGATAAAGATTATAAAAATTAATGAGGAGACTGCGCCGGGGATTTCGCCTGTGGAGCTTAAGGAGAACAAAGGATGATGTTTATATCTATTATTATCCCGATGCGGAACGAGGAAAAGTTTGTCGGTGTATGTCTGGATTCGCTTCTTCGGCAAATTGAAGGACGTGACAATTTTGAGATACTCTGTGTAGACGGCAGGAGCGCAGACGGAACCCGTGAGATTGTTCGGCAGTATGCAGAGAGGGACAACAGAATTCGCTTGATAGAAAATCCTCACAAGATCGTATCTACAGCTATGAATCTTGGCATTGCACAATCGCAGGGGGATTTTATTATGTGTGTCGGCTGTCATGCAGAATATGCACAGGACTACATTGACAAGTGCCTGGAGGTCTTCGAGCGGACGGGAGCAGACCAAGTCGGTGGATATCTGACGACCGTTCCGGGTAAGGACACTGTAGTTGGCAGGGCTATTTCTGCAGCTACATCAAGCCGTTTTGGTGTTGGGGCGGGACCACGTGTGCCCGGGCCCGAGCGGGAAGCGGACGTGGCTGCTTATGGCGGGTTTCGTCGTGATGTATTCGACAGGTTTGGTCTTTACGATGAACGGCTGGTGCGCAACCAGGATATAGAATTGAGCATTAGGATTCGCAGAGGGGGCGGCAGGGTCGTTGTTTCGCCTGAAATCCAAATAAAATATTATAATCGGTCAACTTTTGCAGGATTATGCAATCAGGCTTTTCTTAATGGGCTTTGGAATCCTTATACTCTCTGGCTCGTGGGCGGGGGATTGAATTTAAGGCACTTTGTGCCTCTGGGCTTTGTCTTAAGCATTTTGGTTTTGGGTTTGGCGGGTTTTGTCTGGCCGCCGGCGTGGTTAGTGTTGGCCTTTGAGCTACTGGTTTATTGTGTGGCTGGTTTGTTAGAAAGCTTAAGGTCAGCGGGCAAGGCAGGCACTTCACCTTTTCTGGTGTTTCTTGCTTTTGTGCAGTTGCATTTGGCCTACGGTGTAGGTTCGCTTTGGGGAGTATTGACGATACCTTTCAAGTTTGGATTTAAGCACAAGCAACAGCATGGGCAAGCTTTGGAATATGAGCGCGAATGAAAGACCAGGTCGATAGATTCAGCAAAGACGCGCATAGGCGAGGCAAATGAAACGGTTTTGTAAGCGTTTTTTTGATATACTGATTTCGCTGCCGACAGTTATATTGTTTTTGCCGGTTTTTACCGTTATTATCATTGCGATAAGGGTTAGCGGTAAAGGGCCGGCGATATTCAAGCAGGAAAGGGCGGGCAAGGACGGTAAGCCATTTATGTTTTATAAATTCCGTACGATGAGAGCCGACGTTGACCCATTTGGAGCAAGTCCAAAGTCCGGTGATGACCCGCGACTGACAATGGTAGGGAAATTCCTGCGGGAATATTCACTCGATGAGCTGCCGCAATTGTTCAACGTATTAAAGGGGAATATGAGTATAGTCGGGCCGAGGCCGTTGTATGTTTCACAAATGGCAGAGTGGAACGAACGACAAAAAAAGCGTCTGCTCGTTAAACCGGGGCTGACAGGATTGGCTCAAATATCGGGGCGGGGAGAGTTGACACGTGAGGATAAACTTGAACTCGATGTTAAGTACGTGGAAACGACAAGCCTTTGGACGGATATAAAAATAATCCTGGCGACCGTTATCCAGGTGTTTCGACGAAAAAGTATCTATGAAAAAAGATACTCGCAAACCGAATATACGCGGGGGAAAAATTCAAATCGTCAATAAGCATCTCATTGCATCACTTCTCACATTGCTCTTGTTGTGTTCGGCATCGTCGGCTTTGGAGCCGAATGAAATACTAATCATAGCGAACGGAAACCACAGCGAGTCCCTTGCAATTGCTCAATACTACTGTGCGAAACGAGGGGTGCCGGTAGACAATATTTTAACTCTACCGTTAGGGACCGAGCTTAGTTATACAATCACAAGGGCCAACTATGAAAAACAGGTGGCTTCGCCGATTCGTGAGAGATTGTTAAGCCTTGAGTTTAGCGGGCAAATCAAGTGCCTTCTAACAACGTACGGCGTCCCAATAAAAGTTGAAGGACGAGGGCCACTAAAAGGTCAAGAAGCCGAACTAAAAGAGTTGAAAGAATTGGCTGAGAAAGAGAAAAACAAGATTGAACAGTTAAAGAAGAACGCCCCTGCCAGCAACAAGCAGGGGTTGTCACTGCAGAAGAAAAGGACCAATGCCAAACTGGCTCAGTTGCAGTCCAAAATTGACCGCATCACCGGCAAAGAGACAGGAGCTTCGGTGGATAGTGAATTGTCAATGGTGTTGTTCGGTGACTATGAGCTGTATCGATGGCAGCCGAATATGCTAAAGGGTGGGGCGCCGTATTGGGCCTTGAAAACACTTATGGTTTGCCGGCTTGACGGGCCGGATGAAAAAATAGTAAAAGGCCTTGTCGATAAGGCAATAGCGGCAGAGGAAATGGGATTAAGGGGTGTTGCTTATATCGATTCGCGGGGTATTGAAGATGACAAAAAGCCTTATTCGCCCGGTCATTTTGACAAATCTTTGCGGGATTTGGCGGTCTTTACAAGATTGCGAACAGAAATGGTCGTCAAACAGGAACGAACAGAAAAACTTTTCACACCCGGCGCATGTCCCCGGACGGCTATCTATTGCGGCTGGTACAGTTTGAAAAAGTATATCGATGCTTTTGATTTTGTCGATGGTGCGATTGGATATCATATCTCAAGCTTGGAGGCGGTTGACCTTCGCGACCCGAACAGCAGCCAGTGGTGTCCGGCTATGCTGGCCGATGGGATAACCGCCACGCTGGGGGCGGTGGCTGAGCCGTATCTTCATTCATTTCCGGAGCCGAGAGCATTTTTCTTAGAGTTATTCAACGGCCACTGCCTTGTTGAGGCGTACTACGGCACTAAGCCGTTTAATTCGTGGCAGCTGGTCTTAATAGGCGACCCGCTGTATAGGCCTTTCAAAAAACCTTAACCATCACTTGGTGGTGATTTTCCAGTTGTTCGTTGACGAGATAAAGCTGCCAGATAGGTTATACCCACGACCATGGCGATTCCCACGGCAGAGAAGATTGCGTCCCGGGCTGCGAAATTTTTGCCGGAAATTACAGAAAATAATGTTACAGCAAATAGAAAACCTGTCGGCAGAGCTAATGCCACTATCAGCCATTTTGGTTTCGGGGCTTTCAACGAAAGGAAATGATGTATATGTCGAATCCACAACACAGTAAAAAAAACATAGGCAAATAGATAAAACATTGCCATTACATTTGTTGCCGGCAGCAGGTCTGTCAATTTCTCCCGCGTCAAATTTGCTGAAACGAAGATAACAATGCCTGTTATTACAAGTAAGGCAGGCCAGAATGTAAGAAACGTAAACAGGATTAGACCTGTAAAAACGCCTGTCAGGTTAGCGAGAAAATCCTCGACATCACAGCTACGTCCCACCACAAAGCGCTGAAGCAATTCATCAGCGACCCCGTACCAAACAATAACTAAAAGCACCCACCAAACGGCAGCTTTGCGCCAGTTTACCGTCCTGTCAGGACGGATTGCGAACCACAGCAGAAAAACCAAAACCAGATAGGCAAGGAAGTGAAGACTTTTATCGGACACGTGGGCTTCGCGGACTAACCGCGGGACGGGTATATGCGCAAGGATAAAGATGATAGGCCAATAGAGCAGTAATGAGCTTATAGTTATTTTTTGCCGGCGTGATAAAGTCATTGAAATCTCCTGAATATGTTACTGGGTCCCCAAATGTCCTTTATTACGTTTTAGGGCCCACTTAAACAACGGTTTTATCCCGCACCAAATAGACGTGAGTTTATGCTCATTTGGTGCGGGACACAATGTAATGGGTTCCCAATAATATGTCGATATTTACACGGCTCTTCTTTGATTTTACCACGGATTTGTTTATGATGTAATCGGCAGTTTGCTGAATAAGGGCCAAAATTGGAGAAAAATTATGTTCGATTCAATAATTGAGTTTTTCAAAAGTGCGATAACAGAGCAGATAGTAAAGGACCCAATATGGGCGACGCTGGCTTTTGTGGGGCAGGTGATATTCGGCGGGCGCTTTATTCTCCAATGGATAGTGAGCGAATATAAAAAAAGATCTCATGTGCCGACAGCTTTTTGGTTTATATCGCTGGCGGGAAGTCTCATTTTGCTGAGCTATTCTGTTCATATAAAAAATCCTGTTTTTATGCTCGGGTTTTCACTGAACACATTGATATATCTGCGGAACCTTCATTTGATTTATAAGCACGCTAAAAAAGGCGTGGTAACAGTTATAGAGAAAAGCGAGGACTGAGGTAGTAATAAAAAATAGTTGTTCAACGATTAATTGTAATCGACCGTTTCAAAAACCGATTTGGAGGATTGAAAAAATGAAACGTCTGACAATTCTTGCAATAATTTTAGCAGGTTTGGCCGTTGTTTGCCTTGGCCAGTACCGGTCTCCCCCGCTCCTGTCTTCCGGCAGGAAGACGCGGGGGCGCAAGCCGGTGCTTAAAATAATTCAGCTTACCGAGCCGAATTTAAAAGGGCCGGTCAGTTTCGAGGAGGCGCTGTCCAAACGGCGAAGTGTTCGCCAGTTTACCGGCCAGCCGCTCAAGTTTACCCAGATTGGCCAATTGGCCTGGGCTGGTCAGGGTATAACGGAGCCGCAAAAGGGTTTGCGAACGGCACCATCAGCGGGGGCGATTTATCCGATAGAGTTATATTTTGCCACGCCGGAGGGCCTGTTTGTTTACCGTCCGGCCCAACACAGCCTGGAAGAAATCCTCAGTCAGGATGTCCGCGGCGGACTGGGGGTGGAAACTAATGCTCCGTGTGACATTATCATTGCAGGTTCTGTGAGAAAGCTTGCGGCGAAATTTCACAGTGAGGCCAGAAGATATATGTTGTTGGAAGCCGGGCACGTCGCTCAAAATATCCAACTGCAGGCGGTCTGTTTGGATTTAGGCTCTGTTACAATAGGTGGTTTTGATATAAGGAATGTCCGCAAGGCTTGCAGGCTATCAAAAGACCTCGAGCCACTTTATATAATCTGCGTTGGTTACCCGGCCGGGCAGGCAGTGCCGGCAGGAGGCGAAGAGCCAAAGGAAGCTCACAAGACAGAGGGTGTACGGCCAAAAAGAGCGGCGTTGATTATTGCCAGCGAAAATTTTCGCGATGAGGAGCTTTTCGAAACGAAACGTGTTCTCGATACGGCCGGGGTGGAGACGGTTATAGCAAGTTCAAGGACAGGACTTATAAGGGGTATGCTTGGAAACGTAGCCGAGGCAGGGATTCTTGTGAGCCAGTTGAGAGTCGATGATTACGATGCGATAATCTTTGTAGGTGGGTCGGGGGCGGTAGAATATTTCGACAACCCGGTTGCGTTGAATATCGCCCGCGAGGCGGCACATAAGCGAAAAGTTCTTGCTGCAATTTGTATCGCACCGACGGTTTTGGCCAATGCGGGTGTGCTCAAAGGCGTCAGAGCCACGAGTTTTTTGTCCGAGCGAGAAAGACTCCAACAGGCCGGTGCCATATATACCGGTGTTCCCGTTGAGCGCGACAGACTCATAATAACCGCGAGCGACCCGAGAGCTGCGGGGCAATTCGGCGGAGCAATTGTGGATACCCTCGCGGGCAGATAGCAAAGAACAGAGGACAGAGAGCAGAGGACAGAGAACAGAGAATCTGAATTCTTACTTCTGTCATTTGACTTCTGAGTAGCGGTTTGTTATTGGCAGCCGTCTGTCTTTGCCGAAGGCCTTCGGCGTGATTCTTATACCCGGGGGGCATAGTCTTCTTTTATATTCATTGCGGTCGACCATTCGAATAACTTTGTGGACTATGTCCCGGGGCAGGCCGGCTTCAATGAACTGCTGAGCGGATTTGTCTTCCTCGACATAGCCCTTGAG
>SMTZ1_10002059_pt1 | contig 24943 bp, 27 predicted proteins | sample DeeMarSWOR136_30_FD_25667 | JGI IMG/M metagenome (IMG submission 25667) | reverse complement strand
CGAAATCCCATAATTGCTCACCAGTATCAAGGTCATAAGCGTACACTCCGGGTAAAACCTGAGAGTAAAGTTTGTGGTAGGCGATACATGCACCTGATTGATACATACCCCAAGAACTCGTGTAGGGCTCAGTTGGACCCCATAACTTTTCTCCTGTATAGGCATTATAGCCATACCATTCCATCTTACTAGCTATGAATTCGACGATAACCCCATCCTGCATATATGCATTAAGCCCCCATGTTGTGGTCGCTGTGGTGAACGTTCGGTTTTCGACCCATAATTGTTCTCCTGTGTTCATATCATAGGCAACTTCCATTTGCCAACTAGCCGCTCTTGCAAACGTCTCAGGGGAACTGGCAATAGCAAGTATTACACCAGAACCAATTAAGGTAAGTCTTTGACTCCCAGGCACATCCGGTACTGTTACGTTCCATTCAATTCCATCTTTCCAGTCAAGCGTCTTTCCTACTGGTGGTCTCCATTGCCAAGCCTCAGTTCCCGTAGCTCCTCCCAGCATGGCAGGAATCGCACTTGAGTTCCACATAGCCAACCAATTTTGATTTCCATTAAGAATGTAGACTAGCATGTCTCCAACTGGTGACATTACAATCGTACCCCTAGTTGCATTCGCAATGTCTAGTATCCATTCTCCTGTGAAAGCGTCGTACATGTGCCATGTTGAGCCAGACATGTCCCATAAATATGGGATGCCTCCATATTGGTTGGGTGATTTGTAATTGTATATTTGACCGTTTGTGATTATTGTATCATTCTTGAACCACAGCTCTTCTCCGGTACGTATGTCAATGCAATGGACTCCTGCAGAATATCTAACCGCACTGTGGGCGGTTGCTCCTATAAGTTGGTTGTAATAAAGTCTTCCTTGCATGATTACTGGCGGTGTAAATTTGCTTTCGTATTCGCGTCCTGTGTAGTAGCTGCTGGTACCACTGCCACCAAACTCCCCTCCGATGAGACCTCCGAAAATTAATGGCCTTGTCCATACTATGTGGGCGGTGTTTGGCGCTTTGGTGTATGGGTTGAAGGTTCCGGAGGTGTCCCCATTTGTACTGGCATTGTAGGCGGAAGCTCCAAACGTCTGTTTGCTTGTCCCTAGCCAGTTTCCTGAAAACTCGTACCATTCCCTGTTCTCTGCTTCTATTGGACGCTGCCAGTAATCGGTTGGAAGCTGAGCTGGTGGATATTCAAGTATTGGTTCCTGCTGTACGGTGAGTTCCACTTTTGGGCTGGTGCTGGGTCTATAATAAGCATCGTGGGCATCTAATACTTGTCCAGGGAAGTTCATCTGAAAAGTATATGTGCCAAGCTGGTCAGGCAAGTATGTGGCAAATCGCGATCCCACTGGATCGGAGTTGAACGGTCCGAGGGTTTGGGTGTTTCCATCAGGCTTTGTGACCGTCACTGTATAATTTGCCCAACTGGCACCCCAAGAACCCGTTATTCCAAGTGGCGGCAGCTTATCAAGCCACATTATAATTAACGCGGTCTGACCAACACCTATAGGGTTAGGGCTCACAGTTAGGAAGGCGAAGGTTTCAAAATTGAAAGCGTAAGCATTAACTGTTGGCAAGTATGTTATGAGTACAGCAACTGTTAACACCAGAATTAAAGCGATTGTTGCAAATTTTGTTTTGTTGAATCGGTTTTTCATCCCATTTTTCTCCATATTTTTGGTGTCTATGTTTTATGTTGTTTGGTTCATTTAAGTGCTTGTAACTGTAAGTTATCCTTACAATTGCAAAAGATTTAACTTCAATCCTAGTCGATTATGTAGTGACAAGAGTTGACAAAGGGAAGATTTTGTCGGATCTATTAGAGGATGGAGTGCAGGGTCTAACTAGGCTGGGGCTTACCTTATGTCAGGCCAAGGTTTACCTTGCTCTTGCTCAGATAGGAGCTTCTACGGTAAAAACAATTTCAAGGGAGTCAAAGACTCCTCGAGAATACGTGTACAAGATAATGCCCCAACTACAAGAGATTGGTTTGGTTGAAAAGGCGGTGGCTAAACCAGCCAAGTTTACAGCTGTCCCCATAAGGGATGCGCTCTCCATCCTGTTCGAGTACAGACATAGAGAAACACTTGAATTGCAGCAAAAAACGAGGGAACTGGCCAACAGTTTCAGGGAACACAAAAAAATTTCGGGGGGAGAAGAGACAGAATTTGTTGTGGTTCCCGCTAAAGAAGCGGCTTTTAAGAGAAAGAAATTGCTGATTGCCGCTGAAAGATGTGTTGATGTAATTGCTTCTAGGAGACAACGTTTGTCCGCTTTACTTTGCTGCGGTGAAGAATCAATGAAAAGGTTGGAGAAAGGGGTAAGATTCAGGGTGATCACAGAAAAGCGTGGAGACGAGGACTCATTGCCAAAGATTTGGCAAGAACTGAAGAGGAATCCACTTTTTGAGTTGAGGTATATTCCCACTTCGCCTAGAGCTGTGGTGTCGGTCTACGACAACAAAGAAGTGCTTTTCAGAGTCTCTGTAACATCGGCTCTGGAGGATGACTGTTTGTGGTCAAACAACGCCAGTCTGCTCGCCATTATCCAAGAGTACTTTGAAACAATGTGGATCACGGCAATGGAAACTCCACGCTACAGCACCGACGAAGTGCAGGCTTGAGCATCACAAAGAAGCGCAGGATTTCAGCAGATTTTCAGGATGGCAGCGCTAGGATGAGTGTAGAGAATCTGACGTGACATCAGTGGCACATTTAATTATGAACTGCCTGCTCACTTGAAGATGTCTGTTGCTACAGAGGAATGGCATGTGGTGCATACTGATTTGTAAATCCAGTAATGCACACCTCCTTTCATAAATAGTTGTAGAATACTTTTGCGGGAACATCCCGCTCTCGATCTTTCATGATAAACTAACCTTGACGGTGCCACTTCTTTTTAGAGCCACTTTGGAAAGAGAAAAAAGGGGGAGTTGCGGGGGATGTCTCCATAATGGTTGACAAATGCGGATTCACTGGACCGTAGCAAGATTTTAGTGTACCAGTTACTTCCGTTTCTGGATTAGCATGAACTTTTTTGACGAATAGGCATACTCAAAACCAGTTTTTCTAGCATAGATTACGGCTTGCTCTTTTGGGCATCTGCATTCCATAATATATTGCAGTTATGTGCCTGCCGTCTGAAAGAAAATATAGTGGCTTTGCATAGAATAACGTATAGTCAAACAATGGAGGTGAAACTGTGGGGGTTCAGAATGTTGATGAAAAGTATCGTTGCAACATTTGCGGTAATGAAGTTGTTGTAACTAAGGTCGGTGGCGGAACACTTGTATGTTGCGGACAAGATATGGAATTAATCAGCTAGAAGTCACGCTTGTGACTATTTTGCTTCGTTTCTAACCGTAAAATGTGTGATGCAACAAGCCTGTGAAGTGAAAAACCAAAGACATTATATCCTACGCAAAGTTATGCCTAATCTTCATCTGAAGAGGCTAAGCCACATTGAAGATTGCAAAACTATTAGTTACTGTTTCACGACCCGAATTTATTCCCGCAAATTCGGCTTCCCTAATTATTGGAGTGGCATGGGGCATCAATCTCCCAGTAATAGACCTTGTTTGGAAGCTGTTGATTCCAGTAGTTTTAGTTTATGCTATAATCAGTTTTGTTGCAGCCGTGGCTGGCAGCCCAAATCAACACCATGGCTGATTATGAACTGGACCTTAAAGACAACAGCAAAAAAGAACTTGTCAAAGCCATGAAAAGCCTGGGACGGGGCAAAGTTAAAGGGCTTATTGTTGTCGAGCTTCTGCTAAGCTTAATTTTTATCGTATTATTGGAGCATACGCCTATTCCGCACGACCCCTTAGACTAAAATCCAGATCATGGCTTGCAGTGCTCACTCTGATTATTGTCCTCAGCATCTTGCCCGTAGGCTTCGTGTATTACACTTTTTCTTCTGAACTGGACTTTCTGTTTCTCATTTTTCTCTCTGGACAGGCTCTGACCGTGTATGGTGTAATCGTACCCGCTGAGATTCGGGACTACTTCACTGACAAGGCAATGGGTATTCAGACTATGACTGTGCAGTTAGGTCTTGTCAAGGCTTCACTCTTCAGTATATTATTGCTGACTGTCGGAGGATTCCTAGCGGGAGCAGGTTTCTTACTCAAATTCGTTTATGGGGCTCATCAGATACTGATTGTTTTCTTGCTTTTAATGGCAATTGTTTATGGTTTTGTTCTGAGAAAATACAAAAAGCTCTATTCTCTTTCCAAGAAACACCAGACTACAAAAGACTCTGATTCTGTTGCTCAAGAGATTGAGAAGTTGGCGGCACAAAATCCACACTGGATCACTCTGGTCACTCAATCAATCGTCTTCACATCTATCATACTTTTAGTGAGTAAGTTCTTGACTTGATTGAATTCAGTGGAAGCTTTTTTCAGAAGCCAAAGAAGTTGAAATCCTCTAGGCGTTAGTGGAATTCGCCAAAACAACCTATTCTAACAAGCTGTTTCTCGAAAGTATTCCCAGACAAACGTATACTTGCATGTATATTATCTACAATATCATAAACCCATTTTTTTATCTTGAATTAGTTGTTATCTTAGTTCCCTCAGCTCGACCTGTTACCAGACCTTCCTCTTTTAATTGTTTCATGTGCCACGTTAGAGCCTGAGAGGAAATGTTTAGGCGCTGAGCCAACTCTCCATGAGATGCCGACTCGCCATCATGCAATATCGTCAAAATTTTTCCCGCTGTCTCGTGTCTAAGAACAGAAATTATTTTCATCTCTATGCTGGAGAATTTTTTGGATTCAAAACATCGTTTGTTTCGTCCATCACGTCGATTAGAAATTAAACCCCCCTTCATAAGCACTGCGAGGTGATATTGTACAACTCCAATTGGAAGGGTGAGGGCGTTACAGATGCCCCTGAAGTTGATTCCAGGATTGTTTGTTATGAAGTTGTAGATTTGCACGCGGGTTGATTGATTCAAGAGAGGCGAGCCTTGATTAAGACTCATCTCCTGAACGACTGATTGAGGGACAAACGATGTGGAATAATATGGAACAAGATTGCCCTTTAGGTTGACTACTGCAACTAATGAAAAGATGATGACCATCAGTACTAGGAACATTGAAATGAGCCTGGCATGTTTCAACTTCTTTGTTCCTCTAAAGAAAGTTACCTTCCAAGTATTTATGATAATTCGTAAACAAATGTACTACTGCTCACTGGCTGTGCCCTGAACCTAATTTTCTAAAGGATTAACTGCATCAACTGAATCTTTGGATGCCACGAAGGTATTGTTGGTTTAAGCTAAAGTTTTTTATAAGGTTCATGTAATCTCTTCATTTGCGGGTAGGTGGAGCCTCCCACCCGTTCCGCAATAAAAACCCCGGAGTAGGGAGGTAAAAATAGAGAATGAAAACAAATGAAATAAGTTTAACAGTGGTTTTTTCGAGTCTGTACGCAGTTCTCGTTGTTGTTTTAGCTCCAATATCTTATGGTCCTGTTCAGTTGCGTGTTGCTGATTGCCTGATTCCATTAGCGGCATTGTTTGGTTGGCCAGTAATCGCTGGAGTAACATGTGGCTGCTTCTTGGGCAATGCATACTTCTGGATAGGCACTGAAGATGTTATCTTTGGAACAGTCGCAAACTTGATTGCAGCAACCCTAGTTTTCCTGCTTAGGAAACGGCAATTGTTGGCTTGCACTGTAGGTTCTCTGCCGATCGGAGTCATCGTCGGCAGCTACCTTTGGATATTCTATCCCCCGCCAGACATCTTCGGGTTACAGCTTCCAGTATGGGGCGCCATGATCGCAAGCATCACAATTAGCACCTTGATTGCAGTGGCGGGAATAGGCTATTCTATACTCAGAACATTAGGTCGTTCTGGCGTAATAGGTGCGTTGAAATCACGTGGACTAAAAATTTACATCGAAGAATGAAACTACATTCATGCGTCTGCTGATTACAGAAAAGAATTCTACGAGACTTTAGAGAGAACAGCAGGTTTGGGTTTATACACAAATTTTTTGAGTCCTGAAGTGTGGACATAACTAATGTATATTTCACATCGACAGACTGAAGATGCATTAAATAGAGGAAACAAAGATGTATAACAAAATAATGTCCAAATTATTAGTAATGTTCATTATGGCATTGATGGTCTCAGCAGCTACTGTATCATCAAATGCCTTCATAGTGCTCGCACAACCAGCCACTCTAGAGGACATCCTCGCAGAGATAGAAGCGCTTGACGAGAGGCTGGATAACATAGAAGCAAACATAACCGCCCTCAATTCAGCCATAAATTCATTGAAAAATACAATTGTTAATCTACAAAATAGCTTGGATTCTCTCAGCGTAACCACCGCAACCAGCACAGAAGTAGCCATTTTGGACAAAGATCTGGATTCAATTTTAGACACACTAAACAACGTAACCGATGATCTGCAGTCTAGCTTGGATTCACTTAACGCCACTGTTGCAAGCGAATCTGATGTGGCCACTGTAAGTTCAGCTGTGGACGAACTGAAAACAGCTCTTGACGAACTAGAATCCAACTTGCATTCTCTCAGCAACACCGCCGCAACTTCAGACGATCTAAACGCCAGAACAACCGAACTCACAGAAAGCATCGAAAATCTGAAAACGCTGGTAATCGTAGCCATCGGTTTGGCTCTAACAGCAACCGTAGCCGCAATAGCCACAGTCATCCTTATACTGTGGAAAAAAGCTAAGACCCACAAATAAACCGGGCAAAACTTCCTCCTTTTTTATTTTTTAAACTCGAGTTTATAGTGACTTCTTCTCATCAACTTCCAAGTAACCAACATCATAATACTAACAGGTAGCTTTTTGAAATAGCTCTTGAGATTATATAGAACCGTTACAGTTCAAAATACAAAGAGATGAGTTTGCATGTCAAAAAAATATAGCATCGTTGTTTTACGTGGAGATGGCATAAGCAAAGAAGTGATTCCAGAGGCCGTAAAAGCACTCAAGTCCACACAAGACATTGTGAAAGGTCTTGATCTCAAATTCACCGAATTTGAATGCGGCTTCGAATACTACCAAAAAACAGGAGAACCATGGCCCGCTGAAGCCTACCCTGCATGTAAAGCCTCAGACGCCATTTTATTCGGCGCTGTGGGAATGCCTGGAGTAGAAGGTCTAGAGCACATAGTCTACGTTCATAGGCTTCTCAGACAAAAACTTGATCTCTACGCTAATGTACGTCCCGTCAAACTTCGGGCAAACATCCAATGCCCCTTAGAGGGAAAGAAACCGGGAGACATCGACTTGGTTATCGTGAGGGAAGGCACAGAAGACCTGTACACTCCTATCCGAGGAACCCTTGAACGAGCAGAAAAGAATGAAGTAGCTATAGACGTGAAAATAGTCACCAGGAAAGGCTCAGAGAGAATCATAAAATATGCCTTCGACCTCTGCAGAACAAGAGACAGAGGAGCACCTTTAGACGGAAAGAAGAGGGTAACCTGTGTCGACAAGAGCACAGTTCTCAAAAGCTGCGCCCTCTTCAGAGAAGTCTTCAACGAGGTGGCTGAAGGCTACCCAGAAATCGAAAAAGACTACGCTCTAGTAGACGCTTGGACTCAGTGGGCCATTAGACGCCCCGAATACTACGATGTTGTCGTCACCACAAACATGTTCGGTGACATAATATCAGACCTGACATCGCCTTTTCAGGGCGGTTTAGGCGTAGCTCCGAGCGCCGAAGTCGGCGACAAACACGGCATGTTCAGACCCATCCATGGAAGCGCCCCAAAATATGCTGGTAAGTCTGTGGCGAATCCCATAGCAACCATTTTGTCGGCTAAGATGCTTATGGACTGGCTGGCTCAAAGGCACAACGATAAATCTGCTAAAGAAGCCGCGGACAGAATTGACAGAGCCGTAGACCTAACCCTCAAGGAAGGCAAAGTACTTCCAGGTGATCTTGGAGGAACCTCTAAAACCTTCGAGGTCGGTGATGAGATAGCCAAAAAGATTCGGAGTCCCTAACGAATTTTATGATATTTTATCTTCGAGTCTCATAGAAAGGAGTCTGAGACAGAATAGAAAATTAACCGAAAATAGGTGAAGATATTCGGTCCGCTACTTTACGTAGAATATGTCTTCTCCTTCTTGCGGCTTCCCTATGGCTTCTTTTCTTATCTTCTTCTCTATCTTTTTTTCTTGGCTTCCAGTTATCTTTGCATCGTAATCTACAAAGGCGCATACAAGATTGGCGAGATTCTTGTTTATCTCCACCAACTCGTCAAGAGAGAATTGAGCCATAATGTCCGGATTGTCAGCCCACTGCATCCACCCTGTTACGCTTCGCTGGAGTGCAAGAATTGTGAACCTGATGGTCCGCACCATGTCTAGGCGATCTTGTCCCTCAACCTTCTCCGAGTTCTTTATCTCATCCAAGATTCTTTGGCAGTCGTTAACCCATCTTCCTTCCATGAGTCATACCACAGTATGCCCTAGGGAATTTCCAGCATAAATACTTTCTTTATTTCAAATATTTGTCGCAAAAGGATATAAGAATCGATAAAATCTCCTTTGAGATATGTGCCTAATCACTAAGGGAAAGAAAGAGCCGTCGTTGGCTTTTGGCGGACAAGCAGTAATGGAAGGAGTTATGATCCGCTCCAGAGACCATCTAGTAGTGTGTGTAAGGCAGCCAAACAACGAAATAGTGACAAAGACAGAAGAACTGCACTCCCTATCTGAAAAATACAGTTTCCTAAAACTTCCATTCTTAAGGGGCATCCTAGCTCTGTTCGAAACGTTATACTCGGGAATCAAGGGCATCTATTTTTCTGCAAATGCAGCTTTTGGCGATGATGAAGAAGAAAGCCTTAACCCTAAAGAAATCGCCGTGGTCGTTGCTGTGGCTATTTGCTTTTCGATACTCTTGTTTAGTGTCACACCGTTTTTCTTGACGTCGTTGCTGAATCTTGGGGGAGGAGTTCTCTTCAATATTGCTGAAGGAGTAGTCCGCATTAGCTTCCTCTTGGTATATCTTGCTGTCGTATCTTTGTTTGGAGATTTCAAAAGGATATTTCAGTATCACGGCGCAGAACATACAGCTATTAATGCCTATGAGGCTGGAGTTGAGTTGAACGTTGAAAACGTCAGAAAATACTCTCGTTTTCATGCTAGATGTGGAACATCTTTCATTCTTATAGTTACGTTAATCAGCATTCTGTTTTTCTCGATTTTGCCAAGTGCTGATTATCTGGTGAGGCTGTCCTACAGAGTTGTTCTCATTCCCGTAATTAGCAGTGTGTCCTACGAGCTTTTGAAGCTCAGTGACAGGTACAGAGATTCGAGAATTATGAGAGTCTTGGTGGCGCCGGGTTTGGCTCTTCAGCATCTTACGACAAGACAGCCTGAGGACGAGATGATCGAAGTAGCCATAAAAGCTGTGAAAGACGTCGAAAGCCTACAAAGAGCAAGTGATTGAATTTTTTCTGGTTATGATTCTCAGTCAGATCTAGGGCATATTTATTGTCCTAGATGTTGATAGATAATAGCAGGATATCTTAAGAGAAGTTATTCTACTCTTCTTTCTTTTTTGTACCAGACTTCATCATGTATAGTCCTATGAGTACGAAAACAACTCCACCCACAATAACTGGAACTGCTTGCTCCAGCATTCTAATTCTATCCATATATCTCCAGATAGCAATCATCCACAATATTCCAAAAACACCTACTGAAGCAAGACCTAAAATTATTAGACCAATCCAAAAGATGAAAGTCTTCTCACCTTCAAACAAGCTGAATCACCCTGAACAAATAGAAGAAATCCCAACATAATAGGCAGAAGTTACTTTCTTAAATCTTTAGTACAACCTGAAGACATCTGTTAGCATTAGTTTAGTTTAGTGTAGGGGGTGAAAAAATGGTTTTCGAGTTGAGATTCATGGAGGGTGGTGCTCTAGTAGAATCTTGGAATAAAACAGATTTTATTCCGCAAATGGATACGGTCGTGAAATTGGAAAATGGGATTTGTTATAAAGTGAAAGGGCTAGTGATTCATAGACCACCAACAGCGTACCTCCGTTTATCACTTGCAGTAACTGTTGAAGCTACCGTTACTAAAGAAGAGTGAAGTTCACATGAATAAAACAAGCATTCATCAACAATCAGAATGTTAAGATAAATCCCTCAGTTTTGCCTGCAAGAATTTCATCTTTTTGTGAGTGTGCTCATCCCATATAACACGAGCCTTTTTCATTATTAACTGATGAAAAAAAGGGTGAGATTAGGAGAGTTATACGTTAATTCTCTAGGTCAGATAATTTGACCATGAAAATAGAACAGTATCAGTGCAGAAATGTTGTTTACGCCCGAACTGTTAGCTTTTGGGACTCCATTTTCCCATTATTGTTCCTTTTCTTCCCCTTTTGGTGGAACGCTGTCTAACTTGGTAGTAATGTCCCTTAATTTTGATTCTCTTTCTGGGCTTCTTAAACATTTTTACCAATATATAATTTGTCTTTTATCCAGAAAAGCTTTGAGAATTAAGAATCATTATCAAAAATCATATATTGCTTATAGTAGAATTAAGTTTCTGGGGAAAAGCTTTGTCACTTATACCAGCTTTTGAAATAGGCCTATGGAACGCTTGGATTCTTGTCATTCCTATACTGATCATATCATTCTCTGATATGAAAGTGACAGCTGCTAGGGAATCAGGAGAATCAGGAGATTTTCAGCTAACTAGAACGGAGAACAGACTCACATATGCGGTTTTCTTGCCTATGATCGTTTCTTTCGTTTATGCCGTTTTCTTGCCTCTACAACTTGGTACAACATGGCTATACAGCGGTCTAGTTATCTTTCTGTTTGGGATGGTTTTCACCATTGTTGCAGTTCTGAATTTCGCTACTAGTCCTAAGGATAAGGTCATAACTAAGGGTCTTTATCGTTTTACTAGAAACCCTGTATACATTGGTTTGCTTCTATTACAATTTGGTTTGGGAATAGCTTGCTCTTCTTGGTTGTATCTTCTCTTAACAGTGGTGCTGATGATTCTGCTCAACGCCAATTCATCAGCTGAAGAACGTTATTGCCTTTACAGGTACGGAGATGACTATCGAAAATACATGAACAGCACTCCAAGATGGATAGGAATACCGAAATCTGATGGGAAATAATCTTTACAACAAGCTTCAAGTTTGCCAATTGGTCAGCGAGTCCAACCATTTATCTCAGAAGTACCAAACTAGAAAGTTTTAATATTTTGCACTAAGCATTCTGCTTTGAGGAATCATAAGTATTATGGTAACGAGAAGTAGACAGAAAATACGAGTGTTATCTTGTCATTTACCTAAAAATATTAAAAATATTAATAGGCAGTTTGTCTTTTCTCAGAAATAGGCGATTAACGTGGACGCCCTGAAACTTGATTTAAAGTCTTGGAAGCTCTTTTTTACTCTCTATAAGTTAGCGGAGTTGGGTGCCTCCAGCCGAACTGTTAAGGTCTCCACTGAATATCTGGCCGAAAAGATAGGGGCGTCCCAGCAGACAGCATCCAGACACCTCATCAACTTGGAGAAGATGGGGTGGATCAAACGAACCATAACTCCGGAAGGCTGTTTGATGAAAATCACTAGCCAAGGAGTTGCTGAGTTAAAGAAACTGTACTCTGAACTGCGCTTGATATTTGAATCAGCATACCCACCATCAATAACTTTGGAGGGTACCCTGTTCAGCGGATTGGGGGAGGGAGCCTATTACGTAACTAAAGAGGGATATCGGAAGCAGTTCATTGAGAAGCTTGGTTTTGATCCGTATCCAGGCACCCTTAATCTTAAGCTGACAACTGATTATGACATAAAATCCCTATCAGAACTCGAAGCCTATCCTGCCATAGAACTTGATGGGTTTAAGGACGAATCTAGAACTTATGGCGCAGTGAAATGCTACCCAGCAATAATAAACAACAAGGTGAAGGGCGCCGCCATTAATGCTCTAAGAAGCCATTACGGATCATCCGTATTGGAGATTGTTTCTCCATTTTATCTTCGAAGCCGCCTGAAACTGAAAGACGGGCATAAGGTGAAAGTGGAGATTCTGATTCTGCCCTAGCTCCACTATTCGTTGAATGATTTTATGATCTTTCTCACGATTTTGGAGGAACTGTCTAGTTCTCTCTTTCCGAATCTTCCGATCTTTGCAACTTTAATAGCAAATTTTCTTTTTTCTATTGCTTTCAGCACTTCCTTTTCTATTCCATCTTGGTCGTGACCCACGGCTATTACGTCCGGTTTTATCTTTTCAATCACGTTGTCTATGCTGAAATCCTCCAAACCCAAAATCGCCTCATCAACCACCTTCAGGGACTCAACGAGTGCTCTCCGCTGATCCTCAGGCATAACAGGTTTTTTTCCCTTCCTCGCCTTAACAGTGCTGTCTCTGGCAACTATAACTACCAACTCCGCGTCTTTGCCCCCCGCCTTTTTTGCTTCTTCCAGAAATTTCACATGACCTAGGTGAAGCAGGTCAAATGTTCCCGAAGCCAAGACAACCTTTCTTTTCATCTCTTTTTTTACCATGAGAACTCCACAGCTCCTAGCAACCGCAGGGCATCTAGCAGTCCCTCACAATAGGCAACTGAAGTGAGGCTTGTTTCCATTTTTCCTTCCTTATGATAGTATTTTGCGTCTTCCAAATAACGTTTAGCCCAGTCAAAAACTGTCTTTGCTTCCTCTTCGTTGAGGTGCACATCTTCTGGTAGCTGTCCGATTTCTTGTATGACGCGTTCCGCACCCCTGATATATTTTGTAACCAGCTCTTCAAGTGTCATTCAGCCATCTCCCTAATTTCTTCGGGGGCTTCTGCCAGGGTGATGAGGGCTTCGGCTTCCATGAAATGGAGTTTGCCGGGAAAAATGAGGGTGTGTGGAGGGGCACCGAAATCATGGTTCATCACCTCTTCTAAGTATCCTGCCCTAACTGTTGGCTCGTATGAACCTGCTCTTGCTACTCCTACAACTAGGGTTTTTGACGTGATAATCTGTTTTTTCTTCTGTTTTTCAAGCTCCAAAAGCGTCTGTAGCGCCTCCTTGATGGTTAGGTATCTCTGTTCCTCAGCTTTTATGTCTAAGTAGCACATGGTGTGAAGTCCCCTCTGCTTGTTTTCTGAGATAACGTTGTAAGGAGTTTCAGAGACAAAACCTTTCTCAGAAAACGGTATCGTAACTGCTTTTCCATACTTGTAGTTCTGCAATCCTGAAATTCCCCTGACGGCTGAAACAACAGAGGCTCCATGTATAACTCGAGTTTTGATTCCTTGCTTCTTTGCGCTAATCCGTAAGTCAACATGAGTTGTGGCAATCAATGGATCTCCTGGAACCAAGAAAGCTACCTTCCCTTTCTTAGCCTCTTCGAAAATCAGCTTTCCCTCATCCTCCTCTAAGACTCTTCGTGAAACAATGTTGACCGTCTTTCCTGTCATCTCCTCAAGTTTCCGAATGGAGAGTCCCGGCATCAGACTTGTGTAGAATTCGGCAAAAACTGTATCTGCCTGTCTGATTTCTTCAAGACCTCGCAAAGAGATGTCTTTTTGGTCGAATAAGCCTAGTCCCACGAAAACTAACTCGTTCAAAGCCTTCCGCTCCTATCTAACCTACAGTCTTTCGGCAACAAAAAATATAATGGTACCTGTAGAGTTACCATAATTCTGCGCGTGCCGATCCTTATCCACGAAACCTCAAGCCTTTGCCCATGTTTTCATCCCTCGCTGAGTTCTCGGCTGCAGTTAAGCAAAGCTGAGACGAAGCGAAAAAGGAGCGCGCCCACCTCTTCTCGTAACAGTAGGCGGAATGGCATCCGCCGAAAATCATCCTTAGCGAGCTTTAAGGCTGCTGTTCATGAGTTTAGTTTTGCTATTTATTTTGGGTTAACAATACTGAAATATTCTTTCTTAAAGACGGAATGTCATGCAGAAGATTGGTGTCTATCTTATTCTTCTTGTAGTTGGCGCAATAATAGGCGCTTCTATTGTAACATATGTAACGATGAATAAGAATTCAAGCATAACAGAAAAAGTGAAAGTGACAATTCAAGGAATAGAATATAACGTTACAGATTCTGTGTTAGCGATTGAACTTCTAAACGATGCTCCAGAGAAGAATTTGGAAGGAAAAGTGACTGTTTCTCAGGATGAAAAAGAGTGGACAAGTGATGTCAATTGGTATTATACAGGCTACGGAGAAGCTGAGATTATATGTGATTCAATAGATGAAAACCAGAGTTTCCGTGTCACCTACAATGAGAACTATCCAAAGGCAACATATCTTGACCGAACGATTGAATGGAATGAAGTCAGCCAAACTTTACCTTTCATTGAGACAGAACAACTAACCATCACCAGTGTCACATTCACGGACAATACTGCTCCTACTGCTGACGAAATATCAGTGAATGTGCAAAATACAGGGTCAACTGATGTTTCAGTCACCGCCACAGTAACAGTAACCGGTCAAGGCATAACTGGGGCATCTACAGTCGCAGCAACTGTTCCAAAAGGTGAAAGTGCTATCTTCACGGTCACTCTTACAGGCGAATTAGAAGCTGGTTCTTCTTACAACATAGAGCTAATCTCTACAAAGGGCAACAAATTCACTTACAATGACACCGCATAATCATCCTGAGCGAGCTTCGAGGCTGCCGTCGTCGTCAATTCGAATAAAGACTAAATTTTAACCCCAAATCCAAACTCAAAATTTTTTAACTGATTATGCAGAGCCTATTGCTGAGAATTTGTTTCCTCTGCTTGTAAGAATCTCGACCTGATAAGTGTAGCCTGAATGCCAACCAACATCGCTTAGCGTTAGATGACACGTTTCTCCTCCGCCAAAAGAGATATCCAAGAAATCTATGATTTTGTCGACGTTATATCCAGTCACCCTTGCTTTCAAAAGAGTCACATCTTGAGCTCCAGCATTCTGTATGCTTACCGCAATTTGGTTATCCAAAGCTCCAGATGTTCCTTGACACGCCACATCCGTAATGACTAACTCTTCTGTTTCCATACGCTGAGAAGCTAGAGCCCCCACCCATGCAGCTACTGCAATTGTTATAGCAACCGTAATTCCAACTAAAATAACAGCTGCAATTGTCACACTCATTCCTTTGCTATTCATAAAATGCTTCCAATTACTCATAAACACATGCGACTTGTATTCTAGAGAATTTGAAACAGATTTAACTTATATGAATCTGAAATATGGTTTCTTGTTTTCTTATTCCAGCATACTAATTGCTTCTTCTGTTTCTGTGGGAGTCACAGTCTCAATGATCAAATGGGATAATCTTCTTGCTCCCATTACCTTTACGTTCTTTGAGAACAAAAAATATTAGGGTAACTGCTTTCACAATAGGAGGGTACCTTTGGGTGGGCCCGTAGCTCAGCAAGGCAGAGCGGCGGACTGGTCCTACGGGACTAGGCTGAGGCTCTTAACCCGTAGGTCAGGGGTTCAATTCCCCTCGGGCCCGCTAACCCCACTTCTAGGGATTCATTTAGTCGTCTATTCTTTGGGATTATTGAGAGGGAAAAGTTAAAGCCTGTCTGATCAAAGTAATATATTTCATTCACCGACGAGGTGCCCAGCTAATTGAAAGTAACACATAAACAGATTATTCTTCTGACGTTTTTCGTTGGATTGTTGGCTGTTGGAATCTTAGAATCTGAATATGGAATCGTAAGAGCTTTTGTACGATTCATTTGCACTTCTTGTATTGGATTGGGGTAACAGAGCAGTATGAATCTAAGTCGGCTACGGCACATAACACAATCAATCACCTTTGTTGTATCTAATCTAGGTTTCATTCCAGTGTTGAAAACCGGGCTTATCTGCCCATTCTTCTACTGTTACGGATGCCCCCTCGCATCTGCCGGGTGCCCCATAGGAGTCCTGCAGCACTTCATGATTCTTCCGGCAATTCCTCTCTATCTTCTGGGCACTCTAGGCATTTATGGAACAGTTTTTGGTAGGGCATTTTGCGGCTGGGCCTGTCCCTTCGGGGCTCTTCAAGACTTGTTAGCAGTTTTCAAGAAAAGAAAAAGGAAGCTGCAACCTTTCACCTATTCCAAGTTCGCTATGTTGTTGTTAGTTATTGTTTTAGCATGGATTACTCTTGATACCTTCTTCTGCAAGTTTTGTCCTGCTGGAAGCCTTTTCGCAGCCATCCCTGCTCCCCTTTTTTATTCATCTCTGAGTCTGGGTTTCTTTTTTTATGTTCACATAGCAACATTAGTCTTGACTGTTGTTCTGGTGCTGCTTTTTTCAAGATTTTGGTGTCGCTATTTATGTCCATTGGGTTCCATAGGTGTCTTCAACAAGCTGTCCTTTCTCACAGTGTCCCTTGATTCAACAAAATGTACGGAATGCTTGATGTGCTTAGATGTTTGTCCCATGGGAATAAACAAGCTGTCGGATATCGGTTCGTCAAGCGATTGTATCCTGTGTGGGAAATGCGTTGAAGCTTGCCAAACAGACGCCTTGAAAATGGATGTAAGGAAACGAAACAAGATTTATTAGCTGTATTTCATCACTTTGTTTGATACCAATGCGGGCCAAAATTGCTGTCTCTTTTCTATTGTTAACGATCATATTTGCTCTAGACGCTGACCCTGTGGTTGCAGAAGAGAAAGCGCCGAATTTCACGTTAGTCGACATTAACGGAGAACAATTCAGTCTATCTGATCATCTTGGGAAGATTGTTCTCTTAGACTTCTTCGCCACATGGTGCGGTCCTTGCATACTCGAAAACGAGCATCTTGAAGGTCTCTATGATGAGTATTCGCCAGATCAACTTGTCATTTTGTCTATAAGTGTAGATACAGACACTGATACCGTTCAAGTCCTCCAGAATTTCGCCCAACAGAATGAGATGACATGGACAGTGGCTCGTGATACAGACAACGTTGCCTACAAATATGGAGTGTCACCTATACCACATTTAGTCATAGTTGACGCTGAAGGGTACAAAAGACACAGTCACATTGGGCTAACGGCAGAGTCAACGTTGGGCTCAGAAATAGATTCCTTACTTTCGGAAATCGGAAACGGTGACTCCAACGGTGATCCTGACACAGAGCAAACTGAACCACCTTACACCCTTATAGCTGCCATAGGGGTAGGCGTCATAATATTCATAGTTGTTGGCTTAGTCATAGCAAGAAAACGGTTAGGATGGTCAAAACCTGCCAAAAAACCCCCCTCCCGCAAGCGCAAGCGCTAAAAATGTAGTCTACACAATATGCTATTCATCTGGATTTCTGAGGTGTTTGTTGTGACTGTTTTCAAGTTGCCGAAAATGACTAAGCAAGAGATGTGGCGTTTGATTCGGAGGCAGCGGCTTTGTCGTATTGCCTTTAAGGGAGACGAATACCCGTACATGGCTCCGTTTCAGTATGTCGTATTGGATGGGTTTCTATATTTTCACTTCACAGATTACGGCAAGAAGATGAAGTTAATCGAGAGTGACAAACGTGTTTGTGTTGAAATCGAAGAATACCGAGAAGACCTGAGCGAATACAGCTTCATTGTCCTAAGAGGCACCCTCAAAGTCGTCACTGATCCAAAAGAGAGAGCCAAGGCTATACAAAAACTTGCAGAAGAAGGAGAACAGAAACTTTCGCCAAACTTCCTCCCTGCCCACGGCTTCAAAAAAGAAGACGGCTGGTCCTCACTATCTCCAGAAAAACCCTTAGTCGCCATTAGACTCGAGAACATAACCCAAGAAATCGGACTCAAATCTCCCTAATTGTTGTAGTTGTGTTCAAAAAAAGGGTGGGTGGGCTTCAGTTTCCTGAAGCTTTGTTTAGAAGGGGGCGAAGATTCCGACGAATACTAGCCATGATAGGATTGTTTTTGCCACGAAGCTGAGTATGATGTAGAATCTTTCGCCGTACAGGTAGTCTTTCCAGCGTCCAACGCCCTTGTATTGCAGAACCATGTTGATGGCGAAGATATTGAACAAGATGAAGTAGATGAAGAGAATCATGTAAACAAACGTTGGAGGATTCAAATCTATAGACCTAACAGCGGCGATGAAGTAGGCGTAGAGCACAACCCAAGGTGTTCCGCCAGAAATAGTTCCCAGAATGAATGCTGACCAGCTGGTTTTCTCGGTTTTCTGATTTACCACTTCCATCAGGTAACCGAACATTATCATCATTGCATTCAAAACGAAAATCATGGCCAATGACCAGAAATCCCAGACACCCAAGAACAGGGCAATCAGCACTATCATTATTGAGCTTGAGAAAGCATATTCGTACCATCGGTAAGGATTCATCCCATTTTTAAGGTATTCATTGTAGCTCTTGTTTTTTGGATACGCGATCATAAAATGTGCTATTGCAGAAATCAGAGGAAAAGAGGCAAGAATCGCTCCCAGATAACCTATATTGAAGAAAATTTGAGGATTCGGCACTGCAGCGAACACTGGAGGTGGACCTGAACTGATGATGTCAAGGTTCATATAGAACGTGTATATGTCTCTTGACCACTCAAGTTGAAGCCCCAGAACTAGCATTATTATTCCTTGTACTAAATGCAGGACGCCTGCAGCAGTGTTGAAGCGCTTCAAATACTTGAAAGAAATAGGCGACTTTGAAATAATCTTTTTTCTTTCTTCAGAATTCATGATAATTAATACCCTCTAGACAATTTAACTTTTACTTATCACTCTAGCAGCCAATATCGTTTACACACTTAACACTCAGATGATAGTGTGTGAATCTGAATTCTGTATTAACAAAACATTACTTTCAGTTGAACATACTCCAAAGAGAGTTTACATTACCAAAACAGGTGTGCTTCTAGAATGTCCGAGCCTTTGATCGAAGCCTCTGAACTTACTAAACAGTTCGGTTCAGTTCAAGCCCTAACTGGCCTAAATTTTCAAGTGATGCCCGGAGAAATCTATGGTCTACTGGGTCCAAATGGCGCCGGCAAAACCACAACCATCAAAGTCATCACCGGTTTGGTGGAGCCCACCTCGGGATTGGTCAAGGTTGAAGGATTTGATCCCATAAAAAACCCCATCGAGGTCAAGTCGAGAATAGGCTACGTAGCCGAAAAACCAATCCTCTACGAATCTCTTTCTTCCAGGGATTTCTTGGAGTTTGTAGCATCTATCCGAAAAATCGATCAAAATGCCGCCAACCGCATAGTAACCCAACTGGCAGATGCCTTCGATATGGCAAAATACTTTGACGCCCCCATAGCTACCTTGTCGATGGGAATGAAGCAAAAAGTAGCGTTGATTGCCTCTTTCATTCACCAACCTCCTGTTCTTCTTCTGGATGAACCCTTGAGTGGCCTTGATGCAAGAAGTAGCCGCATAGTCAAAGACCTGCTTTCATTTCACACACAAAAAGGCGGAGCAGTTCTGTTCTCCACACACATAATGGAAGTGGCTGAGCATATCTGCACACGAATTGGAATAATCTCTCAAGGCAAGGTAATCGCTGAGGGAACGCTTGACCAACTGAAAAGTAAAACTGGAAACAAAAGCGAAACTCTGGAAGAAGTCTTCTTGAAGTTGACAAACGAAGAGACAGAGGTTGCTGACAAGACCCGGCTCTTGGGGGAGGCATTCTTCAAAAATGAAGCTGCTTGAAGCTTGGCGCCTAAGTCGCCTACCCTACAAGGAGGTCGTGTACAAGTCCATAGCTGAGGAAAGAGGTCGCATGTGGTGGGGTGGCTTCGGTAGAGGTCGCCTTGGCGCAGACGCACAAAATGATTTGGAGCTAACTAAGAAGGCTTTGAGGATAGCAAAGTTCGACAAATCGCTAGTAGCAATATTTAACGTTCTGGCCGCGGTTATCCCCTTCACAGCACAGTTTTTTGGTTCCCCAATCCTTGGCTTGACAAGCGCCATCTCGTTGAGTCTAGCCGTCACCTTTGGCTTCACGGCATTGTACGCAATTCAGACGCTTTCATCGTTTGTTAGCGCCGAATCCTCAGCCCTGTTATCCATTTTGCCGCTGGAACAGCGTGACTTCTCTCTGGTTACCCTCTTCTCTTTTATCAGATCCGTGGATTACATGGTTGTGGGGGCGATACTAAGCCAAGTCATCTTGGTGGCTTACTATACTGCGTCTCCCTTTGCGGTTTTGGTTATGCTTGTTGCTTCTGTGATTAATGCAGTGCTTGCTGTTGCAGTGGCTCTTTGGTTCTCAAGAATGTTCACGAAGAATCTGTCTCGTGGAGGACGATCCAAAGGCAGCTCTGTTTTGCGTTTGGTTTTCATTCTTATGTGGGGGTCACTGCTTATGGGGGTAAGCCTTTTGATCAGTTTGCCATGGTACATCGTGCCTTCTTTAGAAATGACGCTTCTTAGCCCCAACCAAATCATAAATGTGCTCTTCTGTTTTCTGCATCCGTTCTCAGCTGGCATAACCATCGCCAACATCGGTCATCCCGTTACTGCAGAGTTTACATCATATATCGCAGCCGTCTCTATGGTGGGATACGTTATAGTTGCTGGGTTTGCAGGAAAGTGGATATTGAAAACAGTGAAGCGCATATCCCATGGGACTGACATTAAGATATCGAGAGTGACGGCAAAAGATTACTCGATCAAAACACGCAATCCTCTGTTTGGTTATGTCCTGAAAGACTTGAAAATTTCCTCTAGAAATCCTGCCACCGCCTTCTTTTTTGCCCTTCCTGTCCTAGAGACTGTTATTGTATCGTTTATGATAGCAAACTTTGAGGTTTTACGGGCTTCCACGTTGCTTGTCTCGACGTTCATGGGCGGGATCTTTGTTTTGCTTATGCCTCTTGCTTTGTTGAGTGCAGAGGGAACAGGGCTGGAGTACACCAAGACGTTACCCTTGAATGTTAACAGAATCATAACTTCCAAGACGCTAATATCCACGTTAACTTATGTTCCTGTGCCTCTTGTTTTGCTTGTCATGGCATTCCTGAAGCCCTTGACCTCGCCCTTCACAATATTTATTCCATTTATTGTCATATTGGCGATAGCTTCGGCAAGCATCCTTGAGATTCAGCTATTCCTAAGTTCTGTAACCACAGGAAAAATAGCTGCGCTAATCCATGATTTAAAAAAACTGATCGTCGGCGTCACAACCCTGATTATTCCATTAGCTGCCTATGCTTTGGTCTACCTCATTTCTTTGAGTCACGTTTTTGCAGTTTTGGGTATGGGCGGAGCAGCAGCTTCAGAACTGGCGCTTGTTGTTCATCTGCTTAGGCGCAACAAAAAATAGGGTTTAAATTGTTTTGTTCCAACTCTACGAATTTAAGTGCTATTTTACTTATTAGTTTGTGAGCAACAGTGCCACATGCAGCATGCTTAAAGGTTCCAAAAAACTTGGGAGAACAAGCCATTCGCCTAGTTGGAAAGCTTGAACTTTTCAACCGCGAACTAAAGATTCAGCAAATAGAAGACTGCCTGTGCATACCCTTAACCGCTGACCCCTCACCTGCTGTTCTCAAAAAATTCAAAAAGAAACTGCCCAACTTCGAAATCATTGTCCATGCCTTTGCTGAGCAGCAGAAACGCCCTTTAGTGCCACTCGATTTTCTTGTGAACAAACTGCCTTCTAATCTCTTAGCTGGTGTCCCCCGAGCCATCGATTTTGTAGGCGACATCGCTATAGTCGAGGTTCCTCCAGAGCTTGTAAACTACAAAAAGGCAATTGGCGAAGCAATATTGAATGCGCATAAGCAGACGAGAACGGTTCTGGCCAAATCAGGTGCTGTTGAAGGGGTTTACCGCCTGAGAGATTTTGAGGTCATAGCTGGAGTCGAGAAGACTGTTACTGTCTACAGAGAGTATGGTTGCGTCTATCATGTTGATGTTGCCAAAGCCTACTTCTCCCCCCGACTCTCTACTGAACACCACCGCGTTGCTTCGCAGGTGAAAGAAGGAGAAACAGTTGTTGATTTGTTCGCTGGAGTTGGCCCCTTCGCCATTCCAATCGCAAAAAAACACGAAAATGTACGAGTTTACGCAGTTGACGTGAACCCTGATGCTATATCTCTACTGAAAAGAAACGTTGCAATGAACCGAGTCGAAAAAAGGATTGTGCCAGTTCTTGGTGACGCCGGGCAAGTGATCAGAGAACAGTTATGTGGGAAAGCTAATCGTGTTATTATGAATCTGCCAGAGACAGCTATTGAATTTGTGGATGTAGCCTGCGATGCCCTCAAAATGGAGGGAGGTATTATACATTATTATGAATTTACGAAAGCTTCAGGACCATTGGAAGCAGCTAGGATTCGGTTAACCGAAGCGGTGAGCCGTAGCAACCGAAAAATAAAGAAAATACTCTTGGCGAAACCTGTTCGTGCGGTTGCCCCTTACACTTGGCAAGTGGTTGTGGACGCTGAAATTCAATAATTTTCCACAGTTAAAGTGACTGTGATCTCTTGATTGGGGTCTTTCAGTTTTTCAACAAATTTTCTTGAAAAGTCGCTGGCAGCCTTGTCTGCCCTTATCGCTAAAGTTCGTTCACATGTATAACTGCTCTTTCTCACCACTAAATCCGTGGGGTGAGCAAACAGTAGCTGTGGGCTTCCTTTTGCTTTCACTATCTCCTTCAGTTTGCCTGCCTCGATCGTTACTGTTATTTGGGCTCCCTCTTTTCTTGCGGCTTCTTTGAATTCGTGTGGTAAATCGGTTGCAGCTTTTGTGGATTCTAAAGCTATTATGCAATCGCCCTGCCTAGTAAGAGTCGTCTCCTTTGTGATCTCGAAAGTTGTTTTGTGAGTTGATTGTATATTCTCGTGTCCACGTGCAGAAAATACTACAGTTACAGGGTGCATGGTATCAGAAATGGTGTGACTTTCAGATATTCCTTTAGCCTTCAAACTCGAAAAATGAATTTGCGTATTCAGAAATAGAGGTTACTCAAGAACTTCTATGGAATCAACCTTTCCATCGCCGTCGAGATCGAATCCCTGAATCACAACCGCAAATTTTTCCTCACCAAAATTCTTTAAGGTTTTCTTCCAGAATTTCGTGATAGCCAACACGCAGGCCTTTGTTCCAACCGCCTTATTGCCGGCGAGAATGATTACGCTCTTTTTTTTGTTCCATGGGTTAGCTATTCTAGCTATTAATCCAATGTTGTCAGCGGTATAGACCTTTCCGGTTTTTTCTGAGACCAGCCCTCCCAAAAGGAACCCATGTTCAGAGGGCATCATGTTGAAGCGGATGGGCAAAAATTCATTCAACTCTTGGGTAATCAGGTTGGTTCCAGGTCCACCCATCAAGATTAAGTTGTTGCTTTCCTCCTTCTCAGCCTTCACGTCAACATCCAGTTTTATCGGAAAATCCTCCGGCAAATCCACTAAATGACCTAGAAAGAAGGTTAGATATGCAGCGTAGTGTCCATCTCTAGCTTTGGCCTTGAATGGACCATGAGGGTCAGGGCTTCCCACAACGATTTTTCCATCAAAAGTGCCGTCTTTAATGAGGGGGCTCAGGAAATTTTTCATTTTCTCATCTATATTGGAAGCTGGGAACCTGTTGATCTTTTGGTAACCAAATGGGAGTTCTACTCCCATGGCTGGAAAAGAGGCTTTGTAGTATTTTGCGACAGCTCCTTTCTTTTCTTCTTCTCGAACAACCTTTATTGCGCCAGCTTTCGTCAGCTTTCTGATGTGGTAATAAACTTTCTGTTCGTGCACTTTCAGTTTCCTAGCGACCTCCATGGGATACATCTCTTTTTCGCTTAGGAGTTGGAGAATCTTCCAGCTGAGTTTGTTCAAGACAGATTTAAGTCTCTCAGGGTCTTCAAAAATCGCTATATCTTTAGCCGTGAGCTGTCTTTTTTCGCCGCTGAGCAAACGCTTCTTCTTCATGCCCGCAACTATAACTGGGTCCCCTATAAATATTCTTTTAATGGTTGGTGACTATGACTTTTCTCACCGCCGGGAAACTGTTTCACATGTATAAGATCGATTTAATAGGATTGAATTCGTACATTCTCATTTACGGCGGCTTTCTCATCCACAGTTGTTATGCCATCATTCATCGCGTCCTTGAGTTTCAGCCCCAAATACCTGCTAAACCAGCTTTCAGTCAAATCTTGATATTGAACGATTCAAACACAAATAATCATTTCATCTTTTGTCTATGCGTTTAATACAAATAGGTTATATTTTAAATTCATCTGCCTGTCACCTAAAAAATTTCGCACGACTCAGTTAATGGTTAATTTTATTAGACGCGTAGAACGTAGAGAAAAATGGAATGATGAACACGACACTTAATGAATCATTTGCCCCTATCCTTTTTCAAATGTGCATAGGTGGAATCGGCGGATTTTTGATAGGTTACGCTATAAGGAAATTCTTTAAAATTGCCTTGATTCTCGGGGCGATTGTCTTTTCTCTGATATTTTTGGCTTATACAAATGTGATCAACGTAGATTATGGCGGGCTATCTGAAATGGTGTCAAGTTTCGTTAACGCCGTTAATCCGGCGCTAAACTTGTTTACCCCCCTCTTAGCACACATACCATTCATAGTCAGCCTCATCCTCGGCCTAATTCTTGGATTAAAAAAGAATTAATATCTATACGCATTTTGATATGCCTAGCCTAGAGACTATAACCGTTACGTTTCCGCTAAATCATCTGGTCTTTTCTGATGTATTTCTGCATTTCTTGCCATATGGCTTTTATGTCTTCCACTTTTCCCACTATGGGACTCATTTTTTTGGTTAAAGTCTCGATGCATAGAACGCCCCTTTTCCGCAACAGCCCCCTTTCGCCATATTGCATTGAACTAACGTTTTCGATTCTCTCTGCGATGATTCTGTCCTTTTTGAACAAAACTCCCCGTCGCCTATACAGCAGTATTCGCTGATCAGTTATGAAAAAGAAGAAATTGTCGTTAAGGCTTTCAATCTTGTTGCTCTGGAATATTATTGTTTCTCC
>SMTZ1_10001284_pt1 | contig 24944 bp, 25 predicted proteins | sample DeeMarSWOR136_30_FD_25667 | JGI IMG/M metagenome (IMG submission 25667) | reverse complement strand
ATACCAGCCCTCACCTATGCGCATCTGAGCGGGGACGGGCAGGACAAAGGAGCCGCTCATCGGATTGGTCTCCGCCCATCCCTGTTGTAAATGTCCCAACAAAGATTGGGCCTTGTACTGAGTCATGACATAGATCTGAAATATACCGGAATTGACTAGGTTACTGAGCACGAAGTCGATCAAGCGGTAAATCCCGCCGAAGGGGACGGCGGGTTTGGCACGGTGTTCGGTCAAGGGGTAAAGGCGTTCCCCCTTTCCACCGGCAAGTACCATAGCCAAGACTTTGTTCATGTATATCCTCGTGGTCAAGATCCTTTGATACTGTACTCAAAAAACCAGCGCCATGCAAGCCCAGGGAAGATATCATGAGCGTAAAAGGGGACGTCCGTGCAGAAATTGCACAGCTATTCAAATATACACCTCTATTCCAACCTTTTATCATTTTAGATCCGTACTTGCAACATATGGAGTCTTTAACCGAAATACTGCGCCCTCAGGCACTTTCTGCACGAACGTATCTCGAGCACCCAGCTGTGGCCTTATTAACCCCGCCACCCTCTTTCTCTCTATCGTGGCCCATAACGTTGCAAAGCCAACACCCGATGTAACTCATGATCTGTGACAAGCCTTCTTTCTCTCAGGATCTCTCCCAGCCTTCTGTCCATTCTATCCAAGGCCCAGTTAATGTCTTTATCCGTTGAGTGTCCCAACTCCTTGAGTATCTCACCGAGCCTCCTAGAGAGCTTCTTTTGATGATCCAGCGCCTGGTTTAATTGTTGCCCAGTTATACGGCCTGATTGAAACAAGACCTCACCAAGTTTGAGTCTCTGTTCTGACAACGCCTGGTTGAGTTCTCCTTCTGTTATGTAACCTTCGGAAACCAGGATATCGCCGAGTTTGATTCTGTGCCATCGCATCCTAAGGAGTCTTCTATAAACTAAGTCAATAAGCTCGGACAACCCAAAGGCGATAAAAAGAAAAGAGATCACCAAGACAATAACATTGGCCCAAACACTCTGAAAAATGTTGGCTCCCTGCGCCAAAGTGCTGCCTGGGAAAAGAAATAGCAATAAGAGATAGAAAAGAGAGAGGGCCAAGAAGAGTGTTACAAACAAATACAGTTTTTTTACTCGCTTTCGGTCGTAGAGGTCTATGACAAATCCTCTCAAGCCAATAGATTCTTCAAAGATTCTTTGGGGTAATAGATCAGCCGGCTCTCTGTCTCCCTCCTCGCTCTCCCGCGACGCCTCCTCCGCCCGCCTGCGTTCAAGAGCTTCTCTCTCTAACTCCTTCAGCCTTTGTTCCAGTTCCCTATAGGTTGGTTTTCTGGCCATTAAAGCATCCTCCCTAAAAGTAGAAAGGCCCCTACACACTTCTATTTATGTCAAAGTGCATGAGCCTTTAACAGCCCCATAAGGGTTCTCTCTCTGGGTTTTGTTATGTCCTGACGTGCTTTAAAGTATACACTACATACTCTAGTCAAAACATCAACCGGGTTTTCCATTGAATTATCTCCATAAACACAAAACCCCACCTCTCCTTATGAGAAACGGGGTTTAAGTATTCATGCTCATGGCACCCTTACTTAAAGTAATTTCGTGGTCTTCTTTCCCTTTTACCACAATTGCATGATATGTCAAGAAAAAGCCCCTAAAGCCATAAAACCTTAGGGGCTTATCTCTTGAAGCCGAGTCTGACAAAATGTGACAAAAATTGATTTTTTAGCTCACATTTTTTATATTGTTTCTACAACCTAATTTTTAGGGAAAGTGAATACTGGAGATGTCTATCTTAAAAAATGAACCGGAACCTTCCCCTTATTGATGGGCATGCCCATCTCAATGAATTGGAAGAACTGGAAAAGGATCTCGAAGAGGCAAGGCGCCACGGGATATGGGCCATTATCGGTGTGGGGATGTGTCTCGAATCTAACCGACGAATCCTCGAAATCGCTGAAGAAAATCCAAAATTTGTTTTCCCCGCAATCGGTTACCATCCCTGGGAAATCAAAGAAGAAAAAATCAGAGAGAATCTCGCCTTTATTGAAGACAATATCGAACGTTGTGTTGCCATCGGGGAAGTGGGATTAGATTATAAGGCAAGGGTAAAAAAAGAACTCCAGAGAGATGTCTTCCAGGAAGTGGTGAAACTCTCTGTCCGATACCACAAGCCACTGATCCTCCACTGTCGATACTCTTACCAGAGGGTTTTTTCCATGATCTCGGATATGGAGGTCAAAAAAGCGGTCTTCCACTGGTATGCGGGCCCGCTGGATCTGCTCTGGAAAATTATTGATTCGGGTCATTATATATCTGCAACCCCTGCCCTCGCGTACAGTCCACCGCATCAGGAAGCGGTCAAGGAAGCCCCCCTTGAAAGGATTCTCCTTGAAACCGATTGCCCGGTCAGCTACCAGGGGCATGTGTCAAGGCCTTCTGATGTTCGAATCACCTTGAGAGAAGTAGCAAAACTCAAAGGTATGTCCCTTAAAAAGGTTGCAGAGCGTACCTCACGGAATGCGATCGGACTTTTCGGGCCTCTCGATGGGAGGTTCAACGATTAAGGAGAAATTGGGGGCCGGTGTTTGAAGCCTTCGAATTGGCCATGTAGTATATGGAAACTGTTTGACAACATTACGGGAAAAATTTACCATAGTTTTGTATTTGTGCCTTTAAGAACCTCATGTCTAGAGGGAGGTTTACCATGCCCGTGTATGAGTTCATCTGTGAAAAGTGCAATAAATCATTTACCCTCACTATAACAGTGTCGGAATATGAGAAGAAAAAATTCCAGTGCCCAAAATGCAAGAGCAGTAATGTGAAGCAGCAAATTTCCCCCTTTCAGGCCATAACCTCCAAAAAGAGCTAGAACTGGATTCATAAAATTCCCCCCTGTGCGCTGTGCATAGAAAATCTGTATCTTGTTTTGTTTACCACAGCCAAATCCCGGGTGCCTTGTAAAAGCATGCCCGCGATAACAGGATCAAGTTGGCATGAATTTGTCACTTACTGTGTGCCATGACCTAAACGGCACAATGAAGGATATGAAAGGAAGGGGCAGGTCTGGCTCAGATCTCCATATTCCACAACAATTCGAGTAAACACACTCCGCCATGGGAGCACAAAGTGAAATCAAGGTTGGATGCTGTGGTTTTGTTGTCTCACAAAAGGACTATTTCAAGCTCTTCAACCTGATAGAGATTCAGAACACCTTCTACCAGATCCCTCGACTTCAGACTGCTGAGAGGTGGCGTGGCACCGCACCACAGGATTTTGAGTTCACCATGAAGGCCTGGCAGTTGATCACCCATGAACCATCGAGCCCAACCTACCGCCGATTGAGAAGCACAATCGAGCCCGTGGAGTTTGATCGTTACGGGCGCTTCCGGGCGACCTCAGAGGTAATGGAAGCCTGGAACCGCACAGCGACCTTTGCCCGGACGCTGGGTGCTTCGATCGTCGTGTTCCAGTGCCCAGCGAGCTTCCGGCCGACCGAGCAGAATGTAATCAATATGAGAGAATTTTTCGGCCGGATCGATCGGGTAGGTTTTCGGTTTGCCTGGGAACCACGCGGCATATGGCCTGAAGAGTTGGTCCTTCAGGTTTGCGAAGAGTTGCAGTTAGCCCACTGCGTTGATCCTTTCAAGAACAAGTCACAATATGGAGCCTTTCAGTACTTCCGCCTCCACGGGATTAATGGCTATGCCTACCGCTATACCGACCTTGACCTGCAGAGGCTGAAAAAATGGATTGATAAGAAACCGACCTATCTGCTCTTTAATAACAATTGGATGAAAGACGACGCATTGCGGTTCATAGAGATTGCTCAAACCGGAGCTTCGTCCGTATAAGCATCCCCTCCCCTTCCCTTTCGAGACGCAAGAAGATCAGAATATCATACATGCAATGCTTAAACTTGATCCTCTCTCTGGCACAGAAATCAGATACCGTTGAAACCAGGGCCCTCTGATAATTATCAGGTAACCTCCAGCTTCCTCCTGACGCCCTTCTTTTTTTATCCGGATATGCATCCCTGTAAATAGTGGCGAACCACTTTTTGCACCGCTGGGCATTCTTAGAGAAAGGAACCTTTAGTGGCTTGGCGATAACAGCTCTTACCTTCGATTTTTTTGCGAAGCGCACCAGGTTACCTATATCATCCCGGGATTGGGCCTCAGGAATGGAATGGTGGGATAGAGGTTTGTGTATCCGTATTGTTTCTGGAACCCTGGATGATGGGAAAAGGGGCTCAATTCTCAATTCAACATCAATACCGCTTTCAGCCAGAAACTTGAGGGCATGCAAACGGCTGGGCACGCTTGGAGCATTTGGCTCATAAAACAACCTGATATCGTCATCCCAGAATGCACATGTTACCTGTACGGTTAATGGCCTCATCATAGGCCGACTAATAATGGACAGGTATGGCTCGGTGCAGAGGACCCGGGGATTTCTCTTGAGCAACCGGATAACCTTGAATCCCCACATGGAGAGACCCCTTCTCGCTATTCGAGAGTATCCCTTTACACGGGTGAAATGCAATGGTATTATTATGGGGCAAAACTTCTGTTCTCTCCTCACAGGTTAAATGATGCTGAGTCACCGCAAGAACTCAATCCTTTGCCCCAACTGCAGGAAACTGATCAGCGCAGATGAGCCTCGTTGTCCCCACTGCGGTATATCTCGTCCTGGATCATGGTGGAAAAATAATGTATGGACACGGGCATTCCTTGGTACTGACCAACTGATCAGGACTATAATCTATGTGAACCTGGGCATGTATGTGCTCTGTTTACTCCTTAATCCCTGGTCATCCAGTTTTTCATTAAATCCATTCTCTCTCCTCTCTCCTTCAAATAAGAGCCTTGTGCTTTTGGGGGCCACCGGAACCATTCCCATTGACCATTTGCATCGGTGGTGGAGTCTCGTGTCTGCCAATTACCTTCATGGGGGGATTTTCCACATCCTGTTCAATATGCTTGCCTTGAGACAGATAGCCCCCCTTGTCCTTCGGGAATACGGGGTTAATAGAATGGTTATCCTCTACACCCTGAGTGGCGTAATTGGCTTTTTTGTCTCTTACCTGGCCGGCGTAATCCTCACCATCGGTGCCTCTGCTGCGGTATGCGGCCTGATTGGTGCCACCCTGTATTATGGTAAAAGCCGGGGAGGAGCTTATGGACAGGCCGTGTATAGACAGATTGCCGGGTGGGCCTTGGGAATCCTTGTCTTTGGTTTCTTGATGCCAGGGGTCAACAACTGGGGCCACGGAGGGGGGATTGGTGCAGGTATCGTTCTTGGGCTCCTGTTGGGATATCAGGAGAGAAAAAGGGAGAGGCTCTTTCATAAAACCCTCGCGGGTATCTGTGTGCTTTTGACCGTAATGATACTGGTGTGGGCAGCTGTCTCCGGTATCTACTATCGTGTTGTGGGATAGTATCTCCAGGGCCTTGCATCATGAATCCTCACTCATGTGGATCATGGGGTCATGGGATGGTCAAATCTTTATTCTTGAAAAAACCACCTCCTCGCATAGCGCGAATGAATTGCTGAAACAGCGCTCAGGATATCCGCATCACAGACAAGGGATAGGGTTTCCTTTTCCAAATGCCTTGGTGTAGTGATAAAATGCACGGCTAGGGGAGCCCTTTCAAAATGAAGCGCTGACCCCCTTTCCACGGGAGTGAAAAAGTATTATACTATGAAAAAGGAAATTGACCCTCGGATGCACTCGGCAGAGCATATTCTGAACCAGACAATGGTCAGGATGTTTCAGTGCAATCGCTGTGTTAGTTCCCATATCGAAAAGAAGAAATCGAAATGTGATTATAGATTTGATCGTGCCTTAAGTGAACGAGAAATCAGGCAAATCGAAAACCAGGTGAACAATGTTATCCACGCTGATATGCTGGTCGCGGAAGAGTATATAACCCGAGACGAGTCCCGGAAACATTACAATCTGGAACGTTTGCCACAGGATGCAGGTGATGCTATCAGAATTGTCAAGATCGGAGATTATGACGCCTGCCCCTGCGTTGGACCTCATGTCACATCAACAAAAGAAATTGGCACGTTTCGAATAGTGTCAGCGAGCTTTGACAAAGCGGTGTTACGGATAAGGTACAAACTTACCGAGACAACCAGAGACTAAAGATAGGTACTATACCTGAATTTGGGGGTCAGGAGTCTCGACTCCAGCATAGGTATCTCTTGACTTTAGAGAGAGGCACACATCAGCACAGGGCTGGGAAAATGATCTCAAAACTATGGGTCATGGTTCTCGCATTGCTCATCCTCTTCCCGGTACCCACCTTTGCCGAGAATCCTGGGGCAGGGCCTGTCTATGACATTCAGTGCGGCTGCTACGCTCACCGAGCAAACGCCGCCCGGCTGGTGCTTCGCCTCAAGGAGCATGGCCTCTTCTGGTACTCCCTCCATATGGACTTATGTACCCGCTTTATCGTGGATGTAAATGTTGACCACCAGGGAAACTCCGCCTTTATTGCGGCGTACCCGGAGTTTGCCGACGCCTTTCTGGTGGAGAATTTCTGGGATCTTCCTCGCCCACATCCCTCGGAGATTTCACCCCTTCCTCCCAAGGAGCAGTTCACCACTATCATGGCTCCCTATATGCAGAAGCAGTATCAGCACGGCCATTACAATCCCAAAGGGCGGCCCCTGGCAGATCAGCAGGCGCGAATGTACACGCGGTTGATCTATGAGGCGACCAACTACTATGGCCTGGATCCCTTTCTTCTCTTTGCGGTGGGAAATTTCGAAACCTACTTTTGCAACATGTTTGGCGATCTTGACCGTGTGCAGCATAAACGTCCAGATCCGGCCCAGGGGATCTTCCAAATTCTCAGATCCACCGCCCGCACTATCTATCAGGACATGAAAAAACAGAAGGTCCCCCACACCCCGGAGAGGCTTCCTGCGGACCTAAGGGCTTACCCAAAGACCCAGATCTATTTCGCCGCCCACTACCTCCACAACCTGCATCTTCAGTACCACGGCAACAGGTACATGGCACTGCTCGCTTACAACGGCGCATACAATCCCAACTACGATTATCCGCATAAGGTCATGCGCTTCTATCAGCGAGGCCTCACGTACTTTATCCATTCGTCTCAACGACAGAGGCAAAGGAGGAAACCCTATGGATATGAAGATAAAAGAAGCATGTGTCGGGCTCTGGGGAAAATATTTTGATGGGGCGGAGCTACCCATTGCGTTTTATTACACCGATAGACAGGGATGCGCCGAACTGGTAAAGCCTCCCTCAGGGCATAGGTGTGTAATCGATGAATTGTCAAATGTGCGCAGAGGAAGAGCCCTCTGCTTTGACGCCCAGTCAATAGGCTGCGGTGGAGGAAAAAAACATCTCGGGTTTGCCGAAGAGATTATGCCGAACTTCGAATACTTTCTCTCCTACGGTATTCCCGGAAAACTTGAAGGAGAGCGCTATAAAAAATCACCCGAATTGGTTAAAGAGGCGATAAAAAGGTCGCCGCAGTTTAGGGCACCAACCAGGTTCATAGTTTTCAAGAGGTGGGATACCCTTGAGAAGGCGGATGATCCCGACGTGGTTATCTTCTTCGCACGTCCCGATGTTCTTTCCGGTCTTTTTACTCTCGCAAACTTTGATGAGGTCGAGCCGAACGGAGTCTTCGCGCCCTTTTCCGCCGGCTGTGGCTCTATTGTGCAGTATCCGTATCTCGAAAAAGGCTCTGACCATCCGAGGGGTGTTCTCGGGATGTTTGACGTGTCGGCGCGGCCGTACGTCCCAGAAGGCGTCCTCACCTTCTCGGTGCCCATGAATAAATTTGTCAGGATGATTGAGAATATGGAAGAAAGTTTTCTCATCACGCCTTCTTGGGTCAGGGTGAAAAGCAGAATAGATTCAGGGAGAATGGAATGAAGCGGGCCAGCAAAGAACCGCGGGGACTAGAGCGATGCACAACGAGAAACCTTTTCCTTTGACACCTCAGCGCCGCTATCCTATACTAAAGTCACCGAAAATGAGGTTTTATGATCGAGAAGCATGCTATTCTAGTACCCGAATAGCTACCCTGGTACATGGAAAAAAGGGGGAGGAATATGCCCATATCAGATTTAATCAAATCGATAGGGTCAATACATCAAGCTTACAAGGCCAAGGCCGAAAAACATCCTGTGGAGGTGATCGGTCAGGAGGCTGCCAATGCCTTCAACAAGCTCCTGGATGAGGTGAAAAGGAGGTGTCCCGAGAACCAGTTGATCAAGAGGATGCAGCCCGTTACCCCGAGTCAAACCCAGTTGGCAGGCCTTTTGGCTAAATTAGTTATACTCGAAGACTCCCTGAAGACCGAAAAATCTGCATAGGCATCCCGGCTGATCCATCTGCTGGCAAGATACGCTTCCTCCATGCTTTGGCAGGACACCTCGACAGGCTTGCTATAAGCAAAAAAGGCAATCCTTATCAATTCAAGATCAATTTCAATAAATGGCTGAAAAAGTCTCTGTCAGGATCAGAAGATTCAAGATAGAAGATATCGATAAAATACTTGAGATCGAGAAACAGGCATTTCCAAAGACAGCTTACCCAAAAGCAACATTTCTCAACTATGCAAAGGGTCTCCCGGATAATTTCATTGTTGTAGATACCGGTAAAGATATTGCGGGATACATAATCTTTGATATGAGCGGCCATATCCATTCCACTGCGGTGAAACCCCCGTACAGGAGAAAGGGTTTTGGGAAGATGTTGTTTATGCACGCCTCAAAATGTGCTAAGAAAAGATTATGGCTCGAGGTTCGATCAAAGAACAGCGCAGCAATAGCGTTTTACAAGAGACTGGGTTGGAAAACAGTGAGAAGAATTCCAAACTACTATGGGAGCGATGATGCCCTGATTATGGTGTCGGGTCAGAAGGAATGGGCTCAAATCTCCACTATGGGTTGAGGCACAACCGTTTCTTAAGGCAAATGCGCGCAGTTCACCAATCTGTCCGGCAATGCCAATTTCCTCAGGGCGATTCCGCCTTGGCAGACCTTTTGACACCTTATCCTTTATGAAGGGGGGATCACGTGAAAGCGATCGTTCTCAATGGTCCGAATGATTTTTCTCTACAAGAGATTGAAAACCCTGTCCCAACTCCCGAGGAGGTGGAAATTCAAGTGCGTATGACCGGAATATGTGGCACAGATATACATCTTCTTCGGGGAAATAACCCTTTCGCGACCTATCCCATCATCCCAGGGCACGAATACATGGGAGAGATATTATCTGCTCCAGCAAAATCTCACTTAAGGAAAGGTGATAGGGTAACCGTGTTTCCGGCAGAGGGATGCGGCAAATGTGATGCCTGTAAGGCTGGGCACATACCTCACTGTGCTGAATTCAAGTTCATCGGTGTTCGCTTGCCCGGGGGCTGTTTTGCTGAGAGGGTTGTGGCTCATTATAAGAGGGTTTTTTCCTTACCCACACAAATGGGAGATGAACTCGGCGCTATGGTGGAGCCTACTGCGGTGGCTGTCCATGCAAATCACCGGGCAGATCTTCGCAAGGGAATGAAAGTTTTGGTCATCGGGGGTGGCACCATCGGACTTCTCATTGCTCAAGTCGCCCGAGTTTATGGTGCATCCCAGGTGACTGTATCCGAGCCCCTGGATGAAAGGAGGGCGCTCGCCAGAGAGATTGGTTTCAAACTGATCTGCAACCCTCAGGAGGAAGATCTCGTCACTTTTGTCAAGGGGAGTATGGGAATGGCAGACGTGGTCTTCGATGTAGTGGGAAACGAAAAGACTCTCGCTGACGGGCAGGAAATCCTTTGTCCAGATGGTCATCTTATGCTGATCGCCCTGCCCCACACTGAAGGCCTGGGCATCCCTTATCGCAATGCCTTTGCCAAAGAATTGAAGGTAATCGGGTCGAGAACTTATTTCATGGATGACTTCCCAGAGGCCATTCAACTGCTCAACACAAAGCAAGTTCACGTTAAGCCAATGATCAGCAAGATCCTGCCATTGGAGCGATTTACCGAAGGGCTTGAACTTCTGGAAAAAGAGCCTGAAAAATATATAAAAGTTCTAATTAATCCTACCCCATCGTCATGAGACAGGAATCTCAAAAAAGGCAAACCGTCTTTTTGATCTGACCATATCTGTATGCACCAGCCCTATTGCCTGCCTGTATGCCCTTTTCTTTAACGGGCCGGTAATGCCCCCGTCAGAAATCCTTTACAAAAACAGGCGTGTAAAGTAGCATCAGTTTTCGACATCGGCCAGGGCATCCTCGCATTGGCCAGAACCCAGAAGAAAGGCTTGAGAATGATCAGGGGTCCACACTTTTTTTATGGCTGGGTCATTGTTGGCATCAATCTTGTGAGCATGACCCTCATCTACGGTATCAGACACTCATTCTCCGTCTTCTTTCCCCCTATTCTTGATGAGTTTGGGTGGGCCCGCGGTAGCACCGCCATGATGCTTTCCTTGAATATCCTCATCTATGGCTTTGTGGCACCTGTAGCCGGGAGCCTTGGTGACCGCTGGAAGCCGAGGAAAGTCATGCCGATAGGCCTAACTATTCTTTGTCTCGCTACTGCAGGTTGTGCCTTTGCCCACAAGCTTTGGCATTTCTACCTTCTCTTCGGCATTCTGGCGCCTGTGGGAACCGCGTTGAGCGGCTGGCCTCTCCTGGGTCCAGCGTTGGCGAACTGGTTCGCCAAGAGGCGCGGGCTAGTATTAGGGCTGGGCCAGATGGGGGGCGGGCTTAGTTTCGCCTACACTCTGTTCGCTGAATTCAGCATCTCTCAGGTGGGATGGCGTTACGCCTATTTTGTCCTGGCCGGGACCCTGGCCGCGTTGCTCTTTCCCCTGTATCTGCTTTTCCATTACCGCCCTGAGGATAGAGGCCTGAGGGCATACGGAGCTGTGGAACTGTCAGATACCAAAAGTTCAGCACCAGAGGTGGCAGCCGTCAAGGATCACTTGTCTCGCGACTGGACTCTGGGCTATGCCATGGGAACCTATCAACTGTGGCTCATGGTATTTTCTGTGTTTCTCTACTGGGGTATAGGGACCTATCTGGTATTGGCCCATCAGGTCAAATTTGCCGAGGACGCAGGATACAGCAGTATGTTCAGTGCCTCTGTCTTCGCACTCTTTGGCCTCTTCATGGTCGCGGGTCAACTCTCCGCATCCATATCTGATTGGATGGGCCGAGAGAAAACTATTACCCTTGTAGCCATACTGGCCATTGTTGGCCTGCTCGCCCTGGTTTCGGTGAGAGATAGCTCTCAACCCTGGCGCTTGTATCTCTATGCCACCTGCTTTGGTTACGCGGCTGGACTTCATGCACCCACAACCGTTGCTGGTACCGCTGACATCTTCCATGGCAGACACTTTGGCGCAATAGCAGGCCTGCTACTTACTGGCCAGGGATTAGGTGGTGTCCTTGGCCCCTGGCTCGGTGGCTACCTATACGACATCTCAGGCACCTACAGGGCTGCCTTTGTTCTGTGTATGGTGTGCATTGCCGTAGCCTGTATAGCGGTCTGGATTGCGGCTCCCAGAAATGCAGCTAGGCTAAGAGCCGGAACCTAAGGCCCACTGCTATCCTTAATTACAGTGAGGTATTTAATTACTCATTGGAAAGGGCCCGGGGGATGTTTTTTTTCCTGGATGCCCCCCAAATCTTGCATAGGAGGGGCCGGCCCAAAATGGTTTACAGCAGCGAGTCAATGACTAACAAGAACGGAGTGGAGGTAAACCATTTTGAGCCGGTCCGCTGGACGGAGCTTTGTGTGGGGCATCCAGGAAAAAAAACATCCCCCGGGCCCCCACACCATAATTACCAGGTTGATCCACCTGCTGCTTAGCGCCAAAAATACCTCACCGAATTTACGAGTCAACCTACCAAGGGCATATTTTACATTCTGATTTTTTATTGATATACATAAGCAGGGCAATATAATAAATAGGGAAGCATGGATGTAACATTCACATGCATAAGGTCTTCAAGGCTCTCCCCAAGGTAAGTAACCAAACTTAGACATTGGAGTAATCGAGTACTGGAAGGATACACCAGGGAAGACTACAATGGATATTAGGCGATGCTTTGAAATACTTGAGCTTGACCATGATGCCTCACCAGATGAGGCGAAACAGGCCTACAAAGACATAGTCAATGTGTGGCATCCAGATCGTTTCTCTCACAATCCTCGACTAAGACACAAGGCCGAGGAGAAATTGAAGGAAGCGAACCTGGCGTACGAGACGGTGAAATCCTTCTTATCCTCACAGCAAAGGGTGGAGCCACACCAAGAAAGAGCCTCACAGGCAGGAGCTGGGAGTGAAGCAGAGCAAAATAAGGCCGAAGCCAAGGATAAGACAGAAGCTGCCGTTGAAGCAGGCACACGAATTATCCTGAGCGTATGGTCGTACCTTTCTACAAGACTTCGCCGGATAGTCGACAGTCAGGTTCAGGCCTTTAAGGCAGAGTTAGAGACCAAAGTAAAGCCAGGGGGTTCAGACCAGGGGCAAAGGCAAAGCAGGGGCAGAGAAAAAGGCAAAGGTCGAGGCTAGCCCTGCTCGCCTCTTTGATCCGCGCATAAAGGACCAGATCGAGGCCTTCATACATGGCCATAAGGTCTACTGGTGGTTGAGCGATGAGCCAATACAGGAGCATTGCATCACCACACGACCCTCTGTTCTCTATGCTCCCTTGACAAAAAAAAGCGACTCTATTATAAACCAGGTAGCGTCACGTTGATGGCTGGCATTATCAGGCAAGTAATTCGCAAAACTGAAGGAGGAACCCATGCAGTGTCAAATCAAGACCCTGGCTGAGAACACCGCGGGCATGCCCGGGATTATCGGGGAATGGGGATTCAGCGCTCTGGTTAAAGGAGATGGGATGACCGTCCTCCTGGACACCGGGGCTGGCAACGGCATCATCAGCAACGCTGAGTTGCTGGGTGTGGATCTCACCAAAATTGATAAGATAGTCCTCTCGCATTCCCATTTTGATCACACTGGAGGTCTCCGCCAGGTACTGCTCAAAACAGGCAAAGAGATAGAAGTAATCGCCGCTCCAGACCTTTGGGCAGAGAAATTCAGCGTCAGGGGAGGAAAGAAGCGCAGGTACATCGGCATCCCCTATACACGACCAGAGCTGGAAAGCCTGGGGGCCAGATTTACCCTGACCCAAGAACCGATCAAACTGACAGAGAATATGATGACCACTGGCGAGGTGCCAATCGTCACTGATTTTGAGAAGGTGGGAGAAGACTATCTCCTGGCCAAGGTTGACGATGGGTATCAGGTGGACAAATTCCCCGATGATCGGGCGCTCATCGTCAAGACCGATGTGGGCCTGGCAGTCATTCTCGGCTGCGCTCACCGGTGCCTCATTAACACCCTGTACCATGCTCAGAAACTGACTGGCGTCAAGCAAATACACACGGTTGTTGGAGGCTGCCACCTGGTAGATGCCTCTGAAGAGAGGATCAAGAAAACCATTGCTGCCCTGAAAGACCTTGATGTGAAGAAAGTGGGCGTATCCCACTGCACGGGATTGAGGGCAGGAGCGATGATGGCCGCGGAGTTTGGCGACGAGTTCTTCTTCAATATGGCCGGCACCAGCGTTACTGTGCCCTGAGACATCCCCAGACTTAGCTCCTCACCACCCCAGTCCCGGAATTCTTGAGACTGGGGTTTTGCTTTATGTAACAAAATACTGAATCAAAGAGGATCAGATTATCGTAGCGCGATATGGGTTCACCAAAGTAGATTTTTTTGCCCCTTTTTCTGGACAGAACCCCTGTGACAGTTGTAAAAAGACATTGAGGCATTGATAGAGAACCTGCTTTCCTGACGTCTTAGGAGGACCGTTATGCACTTTTTCGCAATTATATCCAACCTGCGATTCCAGGATGTGATAGATATCCTATTTCTCGCAGTGGTAGTGTACTATCTTTATCTCTGGTTTTGGGGGACGAAGGCCTTCAAGGCCTTGGTGGGTCTGCTGGTTTTGGGGATCGTCTTTACCGTTGCTCGATTCTGGGGACTCTTTCTTACCACCTGGGTATTTCAGATACTCTGGCAGGTCTTAATCGTACTTATAATCATCCTCTTTCAAACGGAGATCCGCCAGGTGCTTGAAAGGGTCAACCCTCTTCAAATGATTGGACTGCGCACGTTCCCAAAATCAACGGATTGGATATCAAACTTTGCTACAGGGGTCTTTTCGCTGGCCACTCGGAAGATAGGTGCGCTAATAATAATTGAGCGTACGGACTGGGTTGAAGAGTTGGTTACCGGAGGCGTCCCGTTAGAAGGGGAGGCAAGCCCCGAACTCTTGATGAGTGTCTTCCAAAAGGAGTCACCATTGCATGATGGGGCCTTACTCATCCGGAAGGGGAGAGTCGCCAAGGTGGCCTGCTATCTCCCCCTGAGTTCCGCTGAGAAACTCCCAAAGGACTGGAGTACCAGACACAGGGCGGGCTTAGGTCTTTCCGAACGCTGTGATGCTTGGATAGTGGTCGTCTCGGAGGAACGTGGGGAGATATCTCTGGCCCGCGGCGGGCAAATGACTCATGTGGCGAGTCCTGAACAGCTCTGTAAACTGGTACAGGAAGCTATTACTCCGCCCAGGCCTACAGGCGTAACATGGGGGGAAACGGTCCGTGCCCTTGTAGTTCGCCGATGGCCCCTGAAGATAGGGGCCTTGGGTCTGGTATGCTTTCTCTGGCTGTTGCTTGCAGGACAGCAAAACTTTGAGGTGAAATTAAAGGTTCCTCTGAAGGTAAAAAACGTCCCTGAAAAAATGGAAATCTTGGACCCCGTGAATCCAGAGGTGCAGATCACTGTTCGAGGGCTCCGAAAGGACGTGGGTACCTTAAACAAGAGGAACGTGGACGCAGAAATCGACCTCTCCATGGCCCGTTTTGGCAACAGGGTCTTTCGGATCACCCGCGATCACATTGGTCTGCCCAACGATAGAATCAACTTAGTTTATATCGACCCACCTCAGATGGAGTTTAAGCTCAAGGAAGCCCCAAGCACGAATTAGGCCTTTATGGGCCCCTAAATCAAGTCAAGAAGAGGGCTCACAGAAGGTTTTTGCTGGGGTTCTCTCCGGAGAGAAGGCATGAATCAGGTCATAATCAAAATAAAAGAAGGAATAGCCGAACCGCGGATCGTTCGTTTTCTAATGATTTTTGGGGTAATGGAGGGGGCGTTGATGCTTCTATGTGGTTGGACTGGTGGAGCACTATTCACTTTCACGCACGCTCTGCTCTTCTCTTTACTCGGTGTCATACCCTTGTCCATACTTTGCCTCTGCGCGATAGAAAAGGCAGGTTCCAGCATTGGAGGAATGCTTTCCGGCTGGAGTACAAGACCGGTCGATCCTCGCCAAATCCTTGCCGCCGACCTGGAGAAGGCCAGATACAGCAAAAGAAAAGGTCGATTTCAAGAGGCCCTCAGAATAATAAATGGCGTGCTTGATAAAGCACCCGATTTCCCTGATGCCCTGTACCTCAAGGCTCGGATACTATGGGAAGGCTTTGGGAACCGAGAAGGGGCAGCGGGCTGTCTCAGAAAGGTGATGGGCCTGGTCCACAACCACGAGACCCTACATTGTTGGGCCTCGCATTATCTTGATGAGGTGACCGGAACGGACAAAAGGCGGCACACTCATTGACCACAAAACGAAGCGTAATCAAGCCCCTTATAGCAAGGCCAGTTCAGAAAGGGTCAAACTCCCTGCCTCACTTGGGGGGACAACTGTACGATGAAGATGGCTGATGCCGAGACACCCGGGACCGTATCCTTTGCCGCCGGACTAATGCTCGTTATGGTCTGCCTCTTGTGGGGCGGCAACGCGGTCAGCATCAAAATAAGCAACCAGGGCATCCCGCCTCTGCTGGCTGCAGCGGCCAGGTCGGCCCTGGCAGCCGGGCTTGTGTGGCTTTACTGTAGAGGCAAGGGTCAGGCAGTCGGTTTCCCACCGGGAGAGAGGGTTCATGGGGTTGCCATCGGATGCCTGTTCGGGCTGGATTTTCTCTTTTTATACTGGGGCATTGCCTTCACCACAGCCTCCCGCGCGATCATCTTTCTTTACACCCACCCCTTCTGGGTCGCCTTGGGGGCCCACTTCCTGCTCCGGGACGACCGGCTAACCCCTGCCAAGGGGATAGGCCTGATCATGGCCTTCGCCGGCATTCAGGCTGTCTTCACCGCCCGGTCAGCCGAACTGCCATCTGGCTATTGGATCGGTGACCTGATGGAGGTAGGTGCCGCCATGTTCTGGGGTGCCACAACGCTCTATATCAAAAGGATTCTCCAGCAAAGGGCCGTATCCCACTACCAGACGCTGTTTGCCCAGCTCCTCTATTCCCTGCCTATTCTGACCGTGGGCTCACTCATCTTCGAGCGAGGCCAAGGTCTTGGCCTGACTGCTGCGGTTGTAGCCGCCTTTGCTTATCAGTGCCTGGTGGTCGCCTTCTTCAGCTACGTTCTGTGGTTTTGGATGATCCTCCAATTTCCGGTGAGCACCCTGACCGCCTTCACCTTTCTAGCACCCCTCTTCGGTGTCATTCTCGGCTCGGTCATCCTGTCCGAGCCAGTCACGCCATTGGTGTGGCTGGGGATGGGTCTTGTCGGAGCCGGGATATACCTGGTCAACCGGCAGGCCCGCCCATCACTGTCTTGAACAGACACCTTCTTGCTTGACATCCAGGCTGCTCTTTCCTATACTAAGGGGGGTTGGTAAACGCCAACGCTTCCTCTCAGCAAGAATGTATTATAGTCTCTATAGATCTCCCTCAAAGGGGCTCTACTGTGGCTAATTTCAACAACCAGCTGAACGAATCCAGTGTTACCGCTCGTCTGTTTGACCTGATCAAGAATATGTCCAAAGACGAGCAGCTGACTCTCTTGAAGGAGTTAGAGGAAAGGCTCTTTGGAGAGAAAAGGCAACACGTGAGGAAACCCTTCTTCATGGTGGTGGATTACTCTATTGAGGATCGTGTCTACAAGGACTACATCCAAAACATAAGCGCTGGCGGAGTGTTTATCGAAACCCGCATTCCCTTCACTGTTGGACAGACGGTTTCACTGTCTTTTCCGCTCCCCAACTATCAAAAATATATCAAGATTACCGGCGAAATTGTCAGGATCAGCCCACAGGGAATTGGCGTAAGGTTCAAGACAGTTACCCAGGATCAGGAAAAGGTGATTAAATCCCTCCTGGAGATGATTTAGTCTTTTTTCTGCTCAACTCCATCGCCGGCTCACCCTTGGCAATGTTTCCGATTGCCATCGACAACATCGATTCCCGACAAAATATTTACCCCTGTGAGGTGTGTTTCCTTGACGCACAAGCACCTTTATCCTATACTGCCTTAACCTAAAAGGGAATGCTATCTAACCCAACCACGTCAACTTGCGGAGCGCAGGGAGCCATTCATGGACATTGAACAGATGAAAGTTGGATTTATGGATGTATTCTGTTATTTAGTGGCCTGCCCCAGGACTGAAGAAGCCCTTGTTATTGATCCGGCCGGGGATGAGGATCGGGTCGTTGAGAGGATCAGACAAAAAGGGCTTAATTTGAAATATATTGTGAATACCCACGGCCATCCGGATCATACCTGCGGCAATGCCAAAGTGAGGGCCCTTACAGGGGCAAAGATCATCATGCACCAACTTGACGATGACATGTTCAATTCAGCCCAGGGACAGCAAACGGCTCGCCAGTGGGGTTTTACTCCTTCACCCCCTGCTGATATAACCATAGATGATGGTGATCAAATTGTGGTGGGTGATGTTTCCCTCAAGGTAATCCATACTCCGGGACACAGCCCTGGGGGAATATGCCTTCTCGGGGATGGCAACCTCTTTACCGGGGATACCCTGTTTGTCGGTGGCATAGGTCGAACCGATCTCCCAGGTGCATCGATGACCGAGTTTACGAAGTCCATAAAGGAAAAAGTCCTCACCCTTTCTGGTGAAACCATTGTCTGGCCTGGCCATGACTATGGGGTGAGGCCTTCTTCCACTATTGAGATTGAAAGAAGGACAAATCCCTGGCTATAGTATGCGTGAATCAGATCCTTTATTTCGACAAATTCATCTGGGGCTGGGTTGGCGTGGAAAAAGATGTGAGCGCTTTTCAAATCTGGCTCTTTTCAGACTCATAGAATGTTGCCCTGAAAGGGGCCAAGATATCAGCATTGCGAACGGCCCACCAAAGAACACTGGGGATTATAGGGTGGGAAGAGACAAAGACCAACTGGAAGAGGCAGGGTATTTCTAAATAAGATGGCTGGGCGTATTCAGGGAATCTTTCGGTTTGTATATCTGTCAGGCCTCGCAGTGTGCCTGGCTGGTCTGTATTCAGGAGCGGGGTGTTCCAAGGGAATCTTGGTGAAAGAGCCTGTTCTTGAGAAAACATGGACCTGCAGCCAAGAGGCCGACGATGCCATGCAGCGGCAGGATTACCAGGCTGCTATCCTGCTTCATCAACGCCTTCTGGAGAAAGAACCCGCAAATGCGCTTGCTTTCTATCACCTTGGATATGCCTACGGCCAGACAGGAAACCAGCTAAAGGAGGCATTTTATTACGAGAAAGCCGTTGCCCTCGGATTTAAACGGGACAGCATCTTCTTCAACCTGGGCATGGCATACGGCGGGTTAAATCAGATAGAGAAGTCCATTCGTGCCTTTAAGAAGGCCTTGGATATCAATCCCGAAAGCGCTGATAACCACTTTGGCCTGGCCATTGCGTATCAAATAAGCGTTGCCGACAAACTGGCAGAAAAGGAGTTCTTGGAGGCCCTCAAGATCGATCCAGCGCATGCGGATGCCCGGTTGTACCTGAGTTTGCTCTATTCGGATATGGGTGAACTGCAAAAGGCCTGTGAGCAGCTTCGAAAACTCCTTGAAATTGACCCAACCCATAGAAAGGCACGCGAATTCCTGGAAAGAATTGAGAAGGAATAAGGGGACCTCAAGCTCACAGCACCGCCCCGATATGCCAGGGTACGAACTCGTTATCACCGATCCCGAGGGATTCGCTCTTGGTCTTTTTCCCGGAGGCTGTCTCCAGGATGAAACGGAAAATCTGCCCGCCCATCTCCTCCACCGTTGTGTCTCCATCGGCAATTGTGCCGCAATTGATATCCATATCCCCCTGCATGCGTTGATACAGGGCGGTGTTGGTTGCCAGTTTGATAGCGGGCACTGGCTTGCAGCCAAAGACAGAGCCGCGTCCAGTGGTGAAGCAGATAATATTGGCCCCCCCGGCGACCATACCGGTCACCGAGACCGGGTCGTAGCCCGGCGTATCCATAAACACGAGCCCATTTTCGGTGATGGGCTGGGCAAAGCGATAAACATCCACGAGGTTGGTGGTACCACCTTTTGCTGCCGCCCCCAGAGACTTCTCCAGGATGGTGGTTAACCCGCCCGCCTTGTTCCCGGGTGAGGGGTTGTTATCCATCTCCCCACCGTTGCGAAGCGTGTAGTCTTTCCACCACCGGATCAGGGCGATGACCTTCTCCCCCACTTCCCGGTTTGCCGCGCGCCGGGTCAGCAGGTGCTCGGCCCCATAAATCTCCGGGGTCTCGCTCAGGGCAGCGGTGCCACCATGACGTACCAGGAGGTCCACAGCGGCCCCCAGGGCAGGATTTGCGGTAATGCCTGAGTAGGCGTCTGAGCCGCCGCACTCCAAACCGAGGATCAGATGGCTCACTGGCACCGGACGACGCTCTACCCCGTGTGCTTCCAGGAGCATCTCGCGAATGCGGCTCACCCCTTCACGAATCGTTGCTGATGTGCCTCCAATATCCTGGATCGTCATGGTCTGGAGCAGGGGGCCTTCCTCGAGACCCCCGTTTTTCAGGAGCGAATCCATCTGATTGACCTCGCAGCCCAGGCCAATTATCAGCACGCCCGCAAAGTTGGGATTCCGTGCATAGCCTGCAAAAGTCCGCTGGAGGAGCTCGAACGCCTCTCCGCTTGCAGCGATGGCACATCCCGATCCATGGCAAAGCGCTACCACGCCGTCTACATCTGGAAAGTCTGCCAGCTCCTTGTCGCCAAAGGAATCAGCTATATAGCGTGCCACCGATGTCGAGCAATTGACCGTGCTCAACACCCCGATGTAGTTGCGCGTGGCAATGCGACCATCCGGTCGCACGATGCCCTGGAAGGTCGCTCGAGACCCCTCTTCTACGTAGTCGGTCGCTCGAGCCTCTAACCCAATAGCGTAATCCCGCTCAAAGTCACCCGTACCCAGATTATGGGTATGAACATGCTCTCCAGGAGAAATGTCACGGGTTGCAAACCCGATAATCTGGCCGTATTTTCTCACGGGTGCGCCAGGCCCGATGGCCGAAGTGGCGATTTTGTGCCCAGCAGTGATATGACTGCGGCATGTCACCCCTTCTTCGGGGATCTCAGTGCCGGCTCTGAGCTCCACTCGCGCCACCACAACGTTGTCCGAGGCGTTGAGACGGATAGTAAGATTATTGCTTCTTTTTGGTCTTGCCATTTATTTATCTCACACTATCAGCATATTGCTAAATTTGCATACAAATACATATACCCTTTATACGTATAAAGGAAAGATTTCAAGAAAAAGATGTATGTTGAGGAGGTCCCTTGAGTTTCATCCGTTTTCTATGGTGAAATCTTCTTGAAAGGTACCTTCATTGATACCAAATATAGTGCATGAGCATTCTTTTTTACCACATACAGTATTTTATCCTTGACAATTTGTACTTTATAGTCCATAAGCAAAAATCGCCCTATTCTTGACCGCCCAATGAGAATAGGCACAGCCCTTGCGCTCTACAATATTGGATACAGAGCCTAATGGCAAGAGGGGAGGTTGGCGCATTTTACTGAATTGACAAAGGCATAGAAAACCTATATTGTCAGCCCCTTAAAAGTGCCTCAATGATGATAAGGGCGCTTTAAAGAAAAGTACACACGAGGAGAAAAGGAATTGTCCATAGAGATAGAAAAATCTGTACTAGAAAAGGCCTGCATGGAAATGATTGAAACCATCTTTTTCTGCCTTCCCAGTGCCTTCAAGGGCACCATTTATCGAATTGGAAAACCACCGAGGCTCATTGCAGAAAGAATCACCTCAGGGGTAATTGACGATGGAAGAGGGAAGATCTCATGGGGTCTTCCGGTGAAATCCGAATACAATCCTCCGGGTAAACCATGGGCTGAATACAGGGATCAACCAGGTCGTCCCCTTGAGGCCATGTCGTGGTGCGTTGAGAAACAGAAAAGCTGGACTGCCGAAGACCCGAGAAACGATGCGCGAAGTGTCAGATTGCAGGTTGAAGGAGTACGCGAAGATTTCTACCATATGGAACCGGTGCTTGTCCGCAAATCGGACCTTAACTCAGACACGTACCCCTCCTTCAAATATCCCGGGGATTGTGAGGGAAATATCATATGGAAGGACAGTGAGCACGTTGTTGTTGCGGTAATCAAGATACACTTCCATCCATTTACGGTAAAGATTGGCGGTCATGAGACGAGGGTTATTAAAAAACTTTCACGTTCTCTCGGGACCGAATTGCTGTCTTACCAATTACGTCAGGACTCCATGAGGACCATTCAACAGTTGGCAAAGGACAGGTTAAACGCATGCAATATACTTGCAGACTCACTCCGGAATGCCATTACAAAATCAGGGTTGATTTTTTCTCTTGTTAAACAGGAGGTAGGATACCTCAGGGGTCAATGGGAACAGGTATTGCTTGAAGATCGGAAAGAAAAGAATATGAAGATGGAAGCCATAAGAGACCTAAATGAGATGTTGACAGCCATGGGTGAGGGATATGAAGTCCTCAGAGAGAATTTGGTTGACGCCCAGAATAGATTCCTGGAGCTTTCTCTTCCACCTGAAAAAGCAGAGAAGTGGGTGACTATGCAGATAGAGGAAAGATGGAAAGAGCTTCTAAGTAAGTGCCCACAGGATGATCATAGGGGGAGAATCATCTGGCAGACCATTGATAAGTTAAAGAAGTCTCTCTACTTTGGTCAGGATCCTGATAACATTGCCAATTATGACAAAATCCCTGAGGGGCTTAAATGGGAGTGGATCAATCTCATCTATAGAAATACCGATCATTTCAATCCCTTAGCGCTTGAGAGGTTAATCGAGATACTGGGCAATCCCGTTCTTACCATCCCATCTCGGGAAAAATCCAAGAAAACCCTGACACGACTCAAGGCCCTTGCAGAGACTATGGGCCAGCTTGAAAGAAATACAAATTTTCTCTTACGGCAAGTCCTCAATGGAGATGACAATGCAGTGCTTTCCAAGATCTTGAGCAATATGACTACGAATTCCCAACAGAAGGAAATCTTTTAAGGACCAATCCCCCGCCTGTATGAAATCAGTCTGAGGCCTTGGCTCAACCATCCTTCGAGAGCCCCGCGCCTTTATTTCTTTTCTTCGATCCCAGCGACCTTCAAAAATCGGTCAGTAATGGCCTCTTCAGCCAGCTTCAACAAAGACTCCTTGTCCTTGGCACCGCCAAAGAGCCCTAATTTAATCTTTGCCGCAGCTGCGGTGGCGTGACCTCCTGCCTCACCTATCTCTCCGAAGGCTTGCCCCATGACACCTCCCAGGTTAATTCTTATGTCCTTGTTCCTGGCTGAAATGTGCACAACGTCTTTACTCAGGCCGTAGACCAGAACTGTGGACACCCCTTCAAGTCTCAACAGATGGTCTGCCGCTTGAGGCAGGGTGTCTCTGTCCCTGATAAAACCCACATTAGCCAAAAGGAGGCTTCCGATAATTCTCCTTTTCTTTATGGCCTCACCCAAAACATCAATGGTCTCCGAAGACATAAGGGGTGTTTGAATCTTATTCAAAAGGGCCTGAGAGGCCTTGGGATACAGCAAAGCCACTGCCTGGAGATCCTTGGGCCTGGCACCCCTGGTGAAATCGGCGGTATCGGTCTTTATACCGTAGAGAAGCAAGGTGGCCAACTCTTCAGAAATCTCAAAGCCCAGCTCGGTCAGGTATTCAGTCAAAATAGTAGAGGCTGCGCCTATTTCAGGCCTTATATCAATATATTCAGCCGAGACCTTCGCGGGATCATAGGGGTGGTGGTCTATAATGATATTGGGCTTGATTTCCTTCGGCAGACAGTTGTTTTCCCCTGGGATGGAGGCCTCAATGAGGGCTATCTTAGAGTAGTGCCTTATATCCTTGATCTTGGCGATGGGCATGAGTTCTATTCTGAGAAGATTAATCAGAGCCTTGTTTTCTTCGTGGCCGATCTCCCCCCCGTAAATTATATCAGCGCTCTTGCCCATCTTTTCGGCAATCCTTTTAAGGGTTACGGCACTCGCGATGGCGTCTGGGTCAGGGTTGTTCTGGGTTACAATGGCTATGCCCCCGGTGGCCTCCTCCATTATCGAGTTGAGCATTTTAAGATTCTTTTTCAGCTCCAACTCTTCAACGCTTTTTATGACCTTTTCAGCCACTGCTGAAGCGGGATAGATAATCTCCTCTATTTCCAGCTCCTTGAAATCCTCGCTGGTGTCTTGTTTGCCTGCCCTCAAAATAATAGGAACCTCCCTGCTGAGTCCCCTTACTGCCCTGGCAACTTTAATGTTTAAGTCCGGATCAGTTGTCAATATGAGCACACCCTTGGCCTGATCCACATTGATCTTTTTCAACAGGTCTCCTGAAGTGATGTCACCCTCCACCACATTATCAAATCCCATCTCCCTCAGGGCTTCTGTCCTTTCAGGTTTAATATCCACAAGGCTAACCTGATAGCCTGTCTCCTTCAGGCGGCTGGCCGCATAATAGCCGGCTGTTCCGCTTCCTAAGATGACATACACGCGAGTCACCTCACTTCCTTTTCTCGTCCCAAATCTGAATCAGGTAATCCTTATATTCTTCAAACACCTGTGCCTGCTCCTCAACCACTGCCTCTGCCTCGCTTGAGCTCATATCCTTCGTTCCGTTAATGAAGGAGGCCACACGACCCAGGTACAGGGGGGTGACCAGGTTCACCAGTTGGGTGCGATTGTGGGTCCACCGGTGGAATGTGGCAGCGGTTTCGTAGAGGACCTGGACCCAGGTGGTCACCGGCATGACAAACTTGGTCTTGGCCATGGCCGCACAACGCTTGAGCTCTTCAAAGCACTCGGGGCAGAAGATGTCCTGATACAGGCCCCTGAGCTGGCGAAATCCCATCTTGTACTCTGTGACCAGACGGCCGAGGTCAACCTTGATGGGTTCAGGCTCCATGAACTTCTTGAGCCCAAACATGGGCACGGTCCGGCTCCCTCTTACCGCCTTCCACTCAGCCTCGTGCTGCTCCATGAGCACAAAGAGGGTGTGCACGACCTGGCGAAACATGGGCCCGAGTGACTCGGCAGGGTCCTTGGCATCGTGGATCTTCACCCCGAGATTGGATTGACAGATCTTGAAGTTGCTGGTGATAGCGTTGGTGGTCATCCACACATCGATGCCGTAGCGTGCCACATCGGTATCCCACACATCCTGCTCGATGTAGTAGGCTGCCAGGTTCCCGTCAAAGGCAAAGTCCCCACCTATGGGCTGGCGGATGCGAAGGCCATACAGAGCCCTGGTGAGGTTATACACAATATTATTGGTAATGGTGCCATCGTACTTGTAGCGCGAGTACACGGGGGAAACGTACTGGTATCCCTTTTCTAGGATTGGCTCAAGGAGATACCTGACCCAATCACCGGTGATTGAACGTAGGTCGGAGTCTACCACCATACAGGCCTTGACCCCGAGCCGCTTGGCCGCCTCAAACACAGAGCGAAAAGCCGAGCCCTTCCCTCCAGGTCCCCGGTAAATGGAGGTGATCTTCTCCTGCCAGGGCTTGATCTCAAAGTCTCTTGCAATCTCCCGGGTGTCATCCGTCGAGCCCCCATCGG
>SMTZ1_10002287_pt1 | contig 24946 bp, 21 predicted proteins | sample DeeMarSWOR136_30_FD_25667 | JGI IMG/M metagenome (IMG submission 25667) | reverse complement strand
CGTGGTGGAGGCATACAGGTTGTTCTCGCACACAAAGATGACGGGCAGTTTCCAGATAGCAGCCATGTTGAGGGCCTCATGGAAGGTTCCCCGATTGGCTGCACCATCCCCGAAAAACACAACACCGACTTGATCTGTTTTCCGGAGTTTAATGGAAAGGCCTGCACCGACAATAATGGGAAAGCCGCCTCCCACAACGCCGTTGGCGCCGAGAATGCCGATGGAGAAATCGGCGATATGCATGGACCCGCCTTTTCCTTTGCAGTAACCGGTCTTCTTTCCAAGGAGCTCGGCAAACATGCGCTTTGGGTCGGCTCCTTTTGCGATGAGGTGACCGTGGCCTCGATGGGTGCTGGCCACGTAGTCATATTGGCGCAGGGTGGAACATGTCCCCACCGAAGAGGCTTCTTCGCCAATGGAAAGGTGGATGAAGCCGGGAATGAGGTTTTGCTGAAAGAGTTCTCCCGCCTTTTCCTCAAAAGCCCGAACCGTGAGCATCCTCCTGAAAAGCTCGAGCTTCTCCTTTTTGCCTAATCTGTCTTGTCTCATCACATGGTCTCCTCGCATGTTTATGCCAATTCCCACTGAACCTGCCTGGCTCAGGACCACGCACTCAGGTTCAACATTGCTTCAAAAAGCCCGGCAGCCTCATCTGCGATCACCTCGAGGGTGAGACCACATCCATGCCTAACTCAGGGTCATGGATACGCAACCATTTGGCCTCATCTATAAGGTTGATTACGATCTCACAGGTGATCAGAACAGGAGTTTCCCCTTTGATGAAGTGGCCTCCATGGGCATGGCCTCCCCGGTCACTCACGGCACCGTGGAGATGAACAAACCGGTTCCCCTTTTCATCCTGCCCGATCGTTCCTTGTGCAGAGAGCAGTTCCAGAGGCCCCTCTAGGGTGATCGGCGTACTGTAGCCTGCGCCCACCTTGTTTTCAAGGGGAACGACGGTAAAGAAAGCCGTTCTTTGCAAGCTGCCGATGCATGTGGTAATGGCACCGGCAGTGATTTTCAGCTCTTCGCAGGCTTTTTCAATCCCTTCGATGATGTCCCATCCAGGAAAAACCCTGATCATTACGACGCGAGATAAAAAACCTTGTGAAAACTTGATTTCCACTAAAATAACCTTTCTCAGAAAGGTGCAGTCCCCTATGGCGTATAAAGGCCCGCCTTTACGGGAAGATACAGAGAGAACCATGGAACCAAAGAGAGTATGATCAGCACCACCACATCCATGAGTACAAACGGGATGGCCTGCTTGGCTATTGAATCCAGGTCGCCTTTAACCAGGTTCGCCGCTGTAAATAGATTCACGCCGACCGGGGGTGTGGCTTGACCAATGGCGAGAGCACAAATGAATATAACCCCGTACCACAATGGATCTATGTGGAACGCGGCAAGCACGGGGATCAGTATAGGCATGATGAGATAGGAAATGGAGATCGCATCCAGAATCATGCCGAGACCTAGAAGCAACAAATTCACGAGAATGATCATGACCACAGCATTGGGTGAAACTTTTACAATGGCATTGGCCGCGAGATCGATGATGCCGATAACCGATGCAGCCCAGGTAAAAATCCCTGCAAACACGACGATGAACATGATGACAGAGCTTGTCACGCTGGCATCCACGAGCATCCTGATGAGATCCCGCCAGGTTACGGAGCGATAGACGAAAACGGCTATGGCCAGGCTGTAAAACACAGCAACAACGGCCGCTTCCGTGGGCGTGAATATGCCTGTGTATATGCCGCCTAAGATGATAACCGGGGCCAACAGGGCCCATATCGAGTCTTTGAGGGCGATCACAATTTCCTTTGCGCTGCCTCGTCTTTCCAGGCCCCGATAGCCTCTTTTCCGGGACATGAGATAGGCAACGAGTATTGTCCCTGCCCCTGTGATGAGCCCGGGGATGATACCGGCAACAAAAAGGGCACTCACGGAAACACTGGTAATGTTTCCGTAAATGATGAAGGCAATGCTCGGCGGTATGACGATACTCAGATCAGAAGAGTTGGCAATGGTGGCTCCCGCAAAGTGTTTTTCATACCCGTGCTTGACCATGGGGGCAAGGAGAATGAGCCCCACGGCTGCCGTGGTTGCCGGCCCTGAACCGGAGAGAGCTCCCCAGAACATGCAGGTCAGCACCGCCACCATGGCGAGGCCGCCGACCGCCTTTCCCACCAGGAGTTCGAAGAAATGGGCAATGGTCGCGGCTAGACCGGCCTTTTCAAGAATCACGCCGGCCAATACGAAAAATGGAATCGCCAAAAGAGGAAAGGAGGCAATACCGGAAGAGAAATTCACCCCCAGCATGCCGATCCCGAGGTCAAAATGGTAGATGGTGACGACCCCGGCGATCCCTAGGGCTGTCCCAATCGGGAGTCCGAATGTCATGAGCAGAAGAAAAACAACGGTAATGACCGCAACCTCCATTAAGGACCTCCCTCTGTGTCTAGTGACTGCAACTTGGTGCGGGCGTATCGATAGATTCCGGCAAATACATACACGGAAAAGACCGGCACACCCACGTAGTAGATCCAGACGGGAATTCCCAGAGCGGCTGAGGTGGCTTGGAAAAGGGTCAATTCCTCGTAAATGGCCTGGATCATGTAGTAATCCACCAGAATGAAGAGCAGAGAACTCAATGCCGAGCTTGCCAGAATCACGGTCTTCTTGAATTTCTTGGGGAGCACATTGTAGAGGGTCACCATGCCGAGCTGCCCGCCCCGCTCAAAGGCAATACCCGAGCCAATGACCGTTAGCCATACAAAGAGATTGATGGTGATTTCCTCGGTTGCGGCAAAGGAAAAATGGAACAGATAGCGGCTCAATACGTTGATAAAGGCAATAGAAGCCATGGAGAAAAGCAAGATAGCAGCCAACCAATGATCCAGTCGAATGCGCTTTTTGGTCTCAGCCATGGATTTCCCCTTTGAATGAGAGAGAGCCCCTGCGAACTCGGTAAATTCGCAGGGGCTGTTCAATGGGTGGTCGTTACCTTCCCATGTCAGCTAGGGCTTTCTTATAGACATCTTCACCGATCTTGGGGATCCATTTGTCATAGAGGGGCTTCGTGGCTTCTATAAATGCATCCCGCTCCTCATCAGAGAGAAAAGTCACGGTCATGCCTTTGCTCTCCAGAAACTTGACCGGCTCCGGGACCTCCATGGTGTGGTTGAATTCATTCTTGAGGATATTCAGAGACTTGTCTCCGTCTAGACCGGCGCGACAGAGCGCGATTTCAAAGCGCCCGGATTGAATAGCCGCCTCCTGTATCGCTTCCTGGATGTCTCTGGGGAAAGCTTCCCATTCCTTCTTGTTCCAGTAGACGATCAGAGGGTCCACCAGGTAGTTCCAAAAGGTGGCGTACTGGTGGTACTGATAGATCTGAACGGGAACCAGCACACCAACCGGATTTTCCTGGCCGTCCACAACCCCCTGCTGAAAGGCGGTGACCGCATCACCCCAGTTCATGTTCACCGGATCGGCCCCAAGCTGCCTGAAGGTATCAATAAAGATGGGGCTCCCCACAACGCGGAGTCTCATGCCCTTCACGTCTTCAGGCATTCTGATGGCCCTCTTGCTGTTTGTCACTTGCCGGAACCCGTTCTCAGCCCAGGCAAGGGGTTTCAGGCCTTTGGCTTCCATGGCCTCGAAAACCGCCTTTCCGGTGGCGCCGTTTTCCATTTTGTCCAGGTTTTCAAAGGTGTTGATAAAAAAGGGAAGAGAGAAGACATTACACTCTGTGATCACCGGCGAGATGTTGATGGTCGATTCATAGGCACAGTCGATGACGCCGTTGGCCACCAACTGGGCTGATTTCAATTGTGCGCCTTTGAGCAAAGCACTGCCGAAGTAGGGTTTGATGTTGATTTTTCCGTTCGTCTTCTCCTTGGCCAGTTCGGCGAATTTTACGGCCCCCATTCCCCAATAGAAGGTGGGGCCCACGTTGAGCTGCATTTTGTACTCCTTCTTGAATTCAGCTGCTCCGCTAAAGGGCGAAATGAGCAGCGCCAAAGAAAGCGCAACAACGCAGATCAAAGCAAGTCTTTTGGCATCTGTTTTCATAACGTTCCTCCTTTCTCCTCAAGGTTAAGGTTGGTGGTTGATGGTTCTCAAGAATACCCAGTTTCCCTGGGAATCGCCTTCAGCGCCCTTTTTTTGGTTTTCCCCGCCTTGAGGCACGACTCGCTTTTGCCTTCCCTTTCAATTCTGTGCTTCCAACAGGGATGTCTTCATGCTGAAAGGTTCCGGTCCACCGTCCTGGAATCAGGTGCACATGGATGGATCGTGCGAGTTTCTGCCCGAGGCTGATGGCTCTGTGGGGGATGTTCCCATTCCAGTAGGCGGCATGACCTCTTTTCACAATGTAGTCCTTGCCACCCACGGTGAGCTTGACCTTGCCTCCAAGCACATACATGAACTCCTGCCCGTCATGGGTGGTGAATTCAACGTCCTCATCTCCACCCAAATAGGTGACAATGGCAGGCTCCATAAAGGGGTTCTTCATTCCTTCAGCCAGGAGTTCGAGTTTGTAGGCCGGCTTCTGACGGGGTTTCGACCGAGAGAGAACCACCCGTCGGCTCCCCGGGTGGGTCACGATATGGCTGTCCCCCCCGTCATCCTTGAAAAAGTAACCAATTTCCGCCTTCAGGGTTCTTGCGATCAAATCCAAAGTGGTAATGGAGGGCATGGTCAGGCCGTTTTCTATTCTGGAAAGGAGGGCTGGGGAGAGACCTGTAGATTCAGCCAGTTTTTTCTGTGACAGACCGGATTCTGATCTTAGCTGCTTGACCCTGCTTCCTATTTTCTTGGCCAAGTCAACTTTGTTTTGCATAGGTCTCTCCCACGGAAGAGTAAATGGGGGAAAGAAGGGTCTATCTCTCGGGTTGCATGTCCGTAAACTGGATTTACCAATATTCAATATATGTAAACCCAGGAGTTCGCCTTGTCAAGAGAAAACTTTGCTCCTATCCCAGGTCGAAGTCGAGACCCGGCCCACCCCCGCACCCCGTCTATATAGCCTGTGAGGGTGGGCGTGAATGGCTGACGTAAACTTCGCGAAGATTAAAGCAGAAATGCAGAAAGTGGCACTGTTGTTGTACCGGGGCCTTGAACACGCGCAACAAGAAGATATGGGACTGTAACAAGGACGGACTCGTACTCGACTGGCAACGCAGATGCTCCCTCAGGGTTCCTTCTTGGCGGGTTTTTTCTTGGTCCGTATTCCCAGCAATGCTTTGGCCAGCTTGATTTTTTTCTCCAGATCGCCTTCGCGCAGAATCATGATCCTCTGTGCCTGAGGCGAGCCGGCGCCGTGCATAGACTCCACCAGGGCGGTACCGCCGGTCATGGCTTCGATGAGACGGGCCAGTTTCATCCGTTCTTCGGTTGGAATGTCGGCGACCCCTGAGAAATACTTTTTTACGAGATGACCGATATCCTCGCTTTCCAAATCGTACTGACTGGGAAGGGTCGCAATAAAACCTCCCGCCAGATCCACCGCCAGGCGGGCGACTTCAAAATGCAAGCGGGTGACATTCTGCTTGCAGACATTCGCCAACATGGTGTCGACCATGTAAGCCCCTGAGGGTGTCGGCCACCCCTCTGCTGAGCAGGCAATGGAAGAACTGTAGAGGGTTTCGCAAAGGTGGATCATTTCCGTAACTTTATCTCTAACATGAGAAGCTTTGGCCGTCCCCTGAACCTGCGTGAGGTAGCTCACCGCCCCGGTCAATACATCCATGAGGCCGGTCTTACAAGCCCCGTAGTTGGCTCGATGGTGCGCCGCAAATCGATAAACCAGGGAACCCGTGAATTCCGTTTCGCCATCCATGAAGACCCGTTCCGTGGGCACAAACACGTCTTCGAAAGCGATGACGGCCTCCCCTCCTACGGTTCCAAAGGAGGGTGTCCCCACATCGATCCTTTCCCTTTTGTCACGCCGGTCATCGCTGGCCTGGCGGCCGAAAATCATGGTGACACCGGGGGCATCGACCGGCACAGCACAGACAACGGCGTAGTCCTTTGAGCGCTCGTCCATGGCTGTGGTGGGCATCACCAGGATTTCATGCGAATTGACCCCACCGGTCATGTGGAGTTTGGCCCCTCTGATGACAACACCATCATCACGGCGCTCCACAATGTGAACGTACTGATCGGGGTCCGGTTGATCCACCGGGCTTTTTGAACGGTCGCCTTTTGGATCGGTCATTGCGCCGACAACCATCAGGTTTTCGTCTTGGATCCTGATCAACCACTCTTTGAAACGGTCAAAGTAATCAGTGCCGTGTTTTTGGTCGATCTCATAGGCCACGGAATAGGTCGCATTGATGCCGTCATGCCCCACGCAGCGCTGAAAGCAGGTGCCGGTTTTTTGTCCAAGCACTCTCAGCAGTTTGATTTTCTTGATCAGATCCTCCACGTTTTGATGCACGTGGGTAAACCGGCTTATGGTGTGGTCCGTTAAGTGGGACGTGGCTGTGGCGAGATCGCGATACTCGTCCTTGGCAGCTAGGGCATAGGTCATAGCAGCAGCCCGCACGTGCGGCGCGGTGGCCGGATGGCGGGTGACATCCTCAATCCTCTTGCCTTTGTAATAAATTTTGGGATTTATTTTGCGCAAGCTCTTGATGTATTCAGCACCGTTCTTGATCTTCATCATTTATCTCCTCTTTGTGTTAAACGATGACCCTACTCCGCTTTGCTGAGGATAATGGTCACCCGCCCGTCGTCCAGGACCTGAGGGCTTGCCTTCATCCGGTCGCCGACTTGAAGAGCCTCTGGAGATGCCTTTGGAATCCATCCCATGATTCTGAGACCTTCCTTGACTTGCAGCAAACCCACAGGGCTGGGGGTGAGAAAAGCCTTACCAAAAGGGACTGACGGTTCAGGGAGGGCAAAATGCTCGGGTAGCACCATGATCTGCGTAAAGGAGACGAGCTTTCCTTCCGTGGGGCATTCGAACCAATCCATATCACCGCTCGTGCAGTGGGAACAATCCGCTTGGGGCGGATAATACTCTGCCTCACAAGCCTTGCACCGGGTGGCCATGATTTTGCCTTGGGCTAAAGCATCGGCAAAAGCGTCGACCTTGCTTTGATTCACCATAAGAGAAAATTGTTTCAATTCCATAGGTATCCTCCTTAAACCAGCCGTCTTCATAGGCAAAGATCCTAACATTCGCCCGCCTGAGGCGGGGTAATATCAAGTTTTTGGCGGAGCTGGGATGGCTGTTCTCCGAAAGGCGACATCTCAGAAGAATTTCACGGAACATCCCAGCTTGGTTACGCTTCATAAATATGAACCGCCACAAACTGGCCACTCCCTCCAACGTTATGAGAGAGACCGATCTTAGCTCCCTTCACCTGACGTTCACCGCACTCCCCTCGGAGCTGTTTCACAATTTCCGCGGACATGGCAACCCCTGTTGCCCCGATGGGGTGTCCCTTTGCTTTCAGGCCCCCGTCGATATTGACCGGAATGCGCCCTTCCAAATAGGTCTCTTTCTCTCTAATCAGCATGGGCGCTTCACCGCGGCCGCAGAAGCCCAGATCTTCATAAGCAATCATTTCCGCAATGGTGAAACAGTCGTGCACCACTGCCACTCGCACGTCCTTGGGCCCGATTCCCGCCATGTTGTAAGCTTGCTCTGCAGCAACACAGGCCGATTGAAGGGAGCTCAGGGATTTCCTTCGTCCAAGAAAATGGGTCTCTGAACCGGCTCCCAGACCGGTCATCCACACAGGCTTGTCAAAGCTTTTAGCCATTTTTTCACTTACCATAATAAGGGAAGAGGCCCCGTCAGAGATCAATGAACAGTCATGAAGCCGCAGTGGATAAGCGACCATGAAACCGCTCATGGCCTGCTCTTCAGTGACCACCTTCTGCATGTGGGCCTTGGGGTTGAGCGTGCCGTAGTAATGGTTTTTCACCGCCACTTTGGCCAGATCGCTCCTCTCGGGTTCTTTGTACGTGGCCAGATAATTGTTGGCCAGCATAGCGTAGTATCCGGGAAATGTGAGCCCGAAAGGGTACTCCCAGGTTGAATCGCCTGCTTTGCCCATGATCTCGGTGGCTGTCGCCGTCGAAACCTCCGTCATTTTTTCAACCCCGTTCACGAGCACGACATCAGCGAGGCCCGACTGAATGGTCATCCACCCGGCACGTACAGCCATGCTGCCACTCGCGCAAGCAGCCTCGACTCTAAAATGGGGCTTGGGATTAAGGCCCAGATAGTCTTGCACCGGGGCTCCCGGTTGCGTGCTCATGGCAAATTCGTCCGAGGCGCAGCTGGTGACCACGGCCTGAATGTCATCCTTTTCGATTTTGGCATCCTCTAAGGCCTCCTTAAAGGCCTCAAAGGCCAGCTCCCTTAAGGAAACGCCCTTTCGAATCCCAAATTTGCTGATGCCCACACCAACAATGGCCACTCTGGACATGGTTTTATCTCCTTTCCGATGGGCTTTATCTTTGGACGGCGGTCTCACCACCTACCCAGCCCGAACCCTATTGACTGGCTCCGATAAAGGCGGGAGAAAGCGTCAACGGTTACTCCAGTTCTGGTGGTTCCCCCGCCTTATTCCAACCACGGCTTTGATAGTATTCATCTAAAAGGGTTTTCATCTCATCTTCGGTAATGATTTTTCCTGATTCCAGGGCATCTCGGTAAAAACGTCGCGGTAAATGATCGTCCTCAGGTCGCAGGCCTTCTCTAATATTGAACCATCGTGTTGCGTTTGTCACATTGGCTGCAATGGCCCGCATGCCTGCCTTGTCCAGCTTCAGCCCCGTGGTTCCTTCGATCATCGTGGCCAGTTCTTCCCACTGATAAAGATCACGGTAAAAGCGACAGAGGACAAGGGTATCGAAAATAGTCAAGCGGTCTTCCCATTCTGTGAATACGGCGGCCTTCCCGTGAATTTGATCTGGATCGATTATGCCCGACAGTTCGGGCTTGTAGAAAGTGGCACGCAGATGACAGGCGCCGCGATCAGACGTTCCGTAGGCCAAACCCATCCCTTTCAGCACCCGTGGATCATAGCCGGCAGGCTCCAGACCTTTGACATGGACAGCCTGATCCTCCATGTCCCACTCCCTTGCAGCTTCTTTTATTCCTTTCGCCAGTGTGTCGCCTGTACCTCTGCGATAAGCGATATCCTCCAAAAGCTTAGCCATAGCATCGACGCCGCCGTAGTCGATTTTCAAATCGATGCGCCCCTGCCTGGAAGCCTCTATGGCAAAGGCGATCAGGTTGCCCGTCGAGATGGTGTCCATGCCCAGCCTGTCACACAGGTCGTTGAGGTACATGATTTCTTCGATACTGTCCACCTCGCACAGACCCCCAAGGGCGTAAATGGTCTCGTACTCTGGACCCTCGATTTTGAGACCAGCGTGCCGTCCTTCTTTAATGGTGCTCAACCTGCCACAGGCTATAAAGCATTTCAAACAAGCGTGGGGTTCCACCGTGCAACGCTTGTGAAGGGCGTCGGCGCTGATCTTCTCCCAGTGAGCGTAGGAGCCTTTCTGCCAGTACCGGGTGGGAAAACCGCCCGCCTCATTCGCGATCTTGACCAGCATAGGGGTTCCCATGGTCTTGTAAGCTTGGGCACCCTTATCCTCTTTTCCCTTCTTTGCGAGCTGCTTCACAAAGTCGCTGACCAATTTTTCATCTGCGAGGTCTTTTTTCCGCGAACCCCAAAAGGCGATAGCCTTGATCCGCTTGCTTCCCATCACTGCACCTGCCCCGGTTCGGCCAGCCGAGCGCCAATAGTCGTTCTCCACCACGGAGAAGGTAACCCTGTTTTCCCCAGCAGGGCCGATGACGCTCACCCCAGCCTTCGACTGATCAGGATTTTTTTCCGCGAGAAGCTGCCGGACCCGATCCTCAGCTTGATAGGTGTCCAGACCCCATAGATCCTCTGCCCCATGGAATCGGACACCGTCTTCAAAAACTTCGAGCCACACAGGGCTTTCGGAAGCTCCCTGCATAACGACGGCATCGTAGCCTGCTCTGGCCATGTGGTCAGCAAATGTGCCTCCAGAATAGGACTCAGAGTAGAATCCGGTTTGAGGTGATTTTGTGTAGATCCCGTGGCGGCATGAGCCCCATATGCCTGTCCCTGATACAGGACCAAGAGCGAGGATGAAATGATTCGCAGGGCTTAGGGGGTCAACGAGAGGAGGGTTCTTTTTCAAAAGAAGATAGGTTGCCAGGCCCTTTCCGCCCAGATATCTTTCCAGAATGACATCGTCAATCGCTTCCACCCGGTAGCTTTTGTCAGACACATTGATTTCAAGTACTTGATTGAAGAAACCTATCATCCCATTCCCCAAGAACTAGGACGTTTTGATTTGCAATGCCTTGGTCTACTTGCAGTCTGATCTCCGTTGCCTCACCTTTCTAGTTTCATCACCTTCTTCTGGTCTCGTGTCCCAGAAATTCCTATCATAATTCCCAAAGAGCGAATGGCCAAATTGGGCTCTCTAAGGGCCGTCGGGAGATGGTCTTACAGACCCGCAACCCAAATTCCCACGAAGCTTCTTGGGACGCCCCCATCATGTCAATAGGGGCAAGGTGCAGGCCCGCCCGCCATCGCGAGCCGCTCAGGCGAGGCGGGCGGGCCCAGGGGATATAGGGCGTTTGGTAGACTATCTTCTGGGGCTGCCCAGCGACAGATATTAAGGACAGGGGGCCGTTCCAAAGGCATGGGAGGTATGGTTGCGGGCTGGACAACCACCTCCCGACAGCCCCTCGAGCAAGCAAGAACTTCTTCAAGTTATTTCTGGGACCTGACACTGGGAATCTGACGCGTCTCCGTCAATAAGGCTCTTTGCCCCTGGCAATAGGATAGCGCCGTCCGTATCCAAAGGCCTTGGTGGTCACCTTGAGGCCTGGAGGTGCTTGGCGGCGCTTGTATTCATTCGTGAGAATCCGCTTAAGGACATCTCTGACCACATCCGGGTCTTGTCCGAGTGCAACGATGTCGTCGAAACCGAGGTTTTTCACCACCGCGGCATCAAGTATCTCGTCCAGGATCTCATAGGGGGGCAGGCTGTCCTGGTCGGTTTGATTCGGTTTCAGCTCTGCCGAAGGTTGTCTGGAGAGGACCCTCTTGGGAATAACCTCACCATCTTTGTTAACGTATCGGGCAAGGCGGTAGCACAGGGTCTTGGGGATGTCGGAGATCACCGCCAGGCCACCGCTCATGTCCCCATACAAAGTGCAATACCCAACAGCGCTCTCGGACTTGTTTCCCGTGCTGAGGACCAAGGCATCAAACTTGTTGGACAGGGCCATGAGCAGGTTCCCGCGGATCCTGGCCTGAATGTTTTCTTCAGTGATGTCGGGTTCAAGGCCTCGGAATGTCTCAGCCAAACTTTGGCTGTAGCTTTGGAAGATGTCATGGATAGGTATTTCCGTGTAGCCTATATTGAGATTTTGAGCTAGTTTCTTGGCGTCTTCTCGACTCATCTCGGATGTGTAAGGAGAGGGCATGCTCACGCCTGTCACATTCTCTGGGCCCAGCGCATCCCGGGCAATGACGGCAACCAAGGAGGAGTCAATGCCGCCGCTCAGACCGAAAAAGACTTTCTTAAACCCGCATTTCCTCACATAGTCACGGGTTCCCATGACAAGCCCCTTGAGAATGGACGCTTCCTCAGAAGGCCAAGGACCCTTGAATTCCGGGTATGCCTTTTCGCTGTCCCATATGAGAAGGTTCGACTCGAATTCCTTCCCCCAGAGAACCAGCTTTCCCGCCTTATCAACCACCATGCTTGAGCCGTCAAAGAGAAGGTCGTCGTTGCCCCCCACCTGGTTGCAATAAATGATGGGCACCTTATAGTGCAAAGCGAGCTTTCCCAGGATTTTCTGCCGGAGAGTTCTTTTATTCAGGCTGTAAGGAGATGAAGAGACATTGACCAGGATATCCATGCCGCGCTTGGCCAGTTCCGATACAGGGTCCAGCGCGTATCGGGGTATGCCCTCAAGGTCTCCCACGTTCCAGATATCCTCGCAAACCGTGACACCCACACGGTTTCCGTCCAACTCGAAGAGAAGGCTTTGCGCGGCGGGCTCGAAGTAGCGCGTCTCATCGAAAACATCGTAGGTGGGCAGTAGTTTCTTGCCGCCTTTTCGCAGGATTTTTCCTTGCTTCATCAAAGCGACAGCGTTGATGAGAGGTTTCCCCACTTTTTCTGCGTTCTTGTCCACATACCCACAGAGAATTGCAACACCCCTCATCTGTGAAGCCACGCTATCCAAGCGTTTTAGGTTCTCAGAAATGAAGGCGGGTCTTTCCAAAAGATCCTTGGGGGGATAACCCATGAGGGCGAGTTCGGGAAAGATGGCCAGTGAACAACCCTGCTGTTTTGCACGGGACGCCGCCTCAAGGATCAGGGAGGTGTTATAATCGAAATCGCCGATAATCGGGTTAATCTGGCAAATGGCAATTTTCATTTGTTGAATGATAAATGATAAGTGTTAAAGCACGCTAGCCGCTTTTTCAATGGCCTTTAGAATTTTGGGAATCTGCTCGTCCATATAAATATTGATGGGTATAGAAAGCGCCCGGGACATGAGTTCCGCTGATTTGGGAAGGGCGTCCTTGGCGTAACAACACCTGTCCTCTCCAGACTCCGTCTTGAATGGGTAGGCATAACGTAGAAGACTTTTTCCCTCTAGCAGATGCTCCCATTCTTCATAATAGTGCCAGGTATTGTCGTACCAGTAAACCGCGCCTGCCCCTGCTTCAGCCATGGCCTGGTTAAAGGCCTTCGCCTTTTTTTCTGTAGGCAAGAAAAAGATGAGGAAGGTGGCTGTATCGCCTTCAGGGTCAGGAACCTGTCGGAAAGTGATCTGGTCAATGCGGGAAAGGGCCTCTTTGATGCGATCCTTGTTCTTCCTTTGCCTCGGAAGCATGATTTTATCGAGCTTTTCCAACTGCGCTAGACCAAGGGCTCCTTGCAGTTCCATCATGCGGGAGTTCACGCCAATAAAGCGGCGTTTTTCAAGCCCTCTGCCTACATTGGGATTATGATCGTGTCCGTGATCGTGATACTCAGAAGCCCGGATAAAGAGATCGTGATCATCGGTGATGACCATGCCGCCTTCACCGGTGGTCAACGTCTTCACGGAATCGAAGGAAAAGGTTCCCATTTTTCCAAAGGTGCCCAGCGCTTTGCCGTGGAGCCGGCCGCCGCATGACTGGGCCGTGTCCTCAATGACCGGAATCCTGTGTGCATCCGCCACATTCATGATTTGGTCAATCCGGGCTTGGGCGCCACACATGTGAACGGGGATGATCGCTTTTGTGCGGGGGGACAGCTTCTGCTCAAGGTCGGCTGGGTCCATACAGAGGGTATCATCGATTTCAGCAAAAACGGGGATGGCGCCGGCGTCCAGGATGGACTCCCATGTGGCCACAAAGGTGAATCCCTGGGTGATGACTTCATCGCCTGGGGCAACTCCCAGCGCTCCAAGGGCCACTCTGAGAGCCGCTGTTCCGGAAGAAACAGCGAGCGCATGACTCGCGCCGCAATAATCGGCAAAAGCCTTTTCAAAAGCCTCCACCTTGTAAATGCCCTTGCGCTGCTCATCAAATTCATAGCGAAAAAGGACTTTTCTAGAAAGAACATCCAGGATCTCGTTCTTTTCTTCTTCTCCAATAACCTCATAGCCGGGCATACATGACTCCTTGCTCTGAAAACCGCTTGAAGTGTCTAAAGTGCCTAATTTCCCTATCTATTCAGCCAGAAGATCTGAAAGAAATGATTATCTTAACAGGAAAAATATATCAAGCGATAAATCCGGGTCTTCCGGCAAATGAGCAGGCAAATCCCCTCCCTGTACCGGTCCTCACTTTAAGAAATCAACGTCGTGGGTGCAACAGCGGCCTCTCCAAACGCTTTAGAATTGCTCTTCTCCTCCCATTGGTGAGGATCGGGCCAGGGGGTCCCCCATTCCGTAACTCCCTGAAATGACGAAGGCCTCCCGCCAGTCACTCAAGAAACCTTTCACGACCTTCTTCTGTGGTCAACGCTTTTCCCCGATAATCACTTGCATTCATTTGCAGGCAGACCCATGAATCGCCCAAAGAATGATAGAATTTTGAAAAAATGCGGTTATAATGGTTATGGAGTAAACGCTTAAGGAGGCATGAGTTTTGAGTCCATTTTACAAAAACATTGCTCTCTGGCTGGTGATAAGTCTGATGTTCATCATGTTGTTTCAGATATTTAAGCAGCCTCAGAGAGGAAGCACCTCAATCAGCTACAGCGATTTTTTGAGCCTCGTGGAAACAGGCAGCGTCATGCAGGTTACTATCCAGGGAGATCACATTTCAGGTGCATCTTCCCAAGGTCCCTTCAAGACTTTCGCCCCGAAGGACCCTGAGCTGATCAAGCTCCTCAGAAGCAAAGGGGTTAAGATATCCGCCAAGCCTGAAGAGGATTCCTCTTGGTTTCAGGTATTTCTCTCTTGGGTGCCCATGCTTTTACTGATCGGCGTTTGGATTTTCTTCATGCGTCAAATGCAGGTAGGGGGTGGTAAGGCCTTGTCCTTTGGAAAAAGCCGGGCGAGGCTCATGACGGAATCTCAAGAAAAAGTCACCTTTGACGATGTGGCCGGTATCGAGGAGGCGAAGGAGGAACTTGAAGAAATCATTGAGTTTTTGAGAGATCCCAAGAAATTTACCCGCCTCGGGGGGAGAATTCCCAAAGGTGTTCTTCTGGTGGGCGCTCCGGGCACGGGCAAGACCCTTTTGGCCAGGGCGATCGCCGGTGAAGCAGGCGTGCCTTTTTTTAGCATCAGCGGATCCGATTTCGTGGAGATGTTCGTTGGCGTGGGTGCTTCGCGGGTGCGGGATCTGTTTGTCCAAGGAAAGAAAAATGCGCCGTGTATCATATTTATCGACGAGATCGACGCTGTCGGCCGCCACAGAGGGGCCGGGCTGGGTGGTGGACACGATGAAAGAGAACAGACGTTGAATCAGCTCTTGGTGGAAATGGACGGTTTTGAATCCAATGAAGGGGTGATTCTGATTTCCGCCACCAACAGACCCGACGTTCTGGATCCAGCCCTTTTGCGGCCTGGAAGGTTTGACAGGCAGGTGGTGGTTCCTGTACCCGATATCAAGGGCAGGGAAGAAATTCTGAAGGTTCATGTAAAGAAGACGCTCTTGGCTGATGACATCGATCTTTCAACCCTGGCTAGGGGGACGCCCGGGTTCACCGGTGCGGATCTCGAAAATATGGTCAATGAGGCAGCGCTCATGGCTGCAAGGCGAGGGAAAGATCGGGTCGAGATGAACGATTTTGAAGACGCCAAAGACAAGGTGATGATGGGAACCGAGCGGAAGAGCATGATCATCAGCGAAGAAGAGAAGAAGTCCACCGCTTATCACGAATCAGGACATACGCTTGTGGCCAAGCTTCTTCCCGGCACGGATCCGATTCACAAGGTAACGATTATTCCAAGAGGGCGAGCCCTTGGTCTGACGCAGCAGCTACCCATCGACGAAAAGCATACCTACCCCAAGGATTACCTGTTGAACCAGATCTGCATCCTCATGGGCGGGCGTGTTGCTGAGGAGGTTGTGCTCGGCATTCAGACAACAGGCGCTGGAAATGACATTGAGAGGGCTTCGGAACTGGCGAGAAAAATGGTGTGTGACTACGGCATGAGCGAGAATCTCGGACCGCTCACCTTCGGAAAGAGGGAAGAACAGATCTTCCTCGGCAGAGAGATTGCACAACACAGGGATTACAGCGAATTGACGGCCCAAAAGATTGATGATGAGGTGAGGAGCATCGTCAACAATTCCTATAACAAAACCTCTCAGTTGATCAGAGAGAACCTGGATACCCTTCACCGGATGGCGAAGGCCCTTTTGGAGAAGGAGACCCTCGATAGCAAAGCCATTGATCAGATTATGAAAGAGGCCAGCGCTCTCAGTCAGGAGGAGGAAGGAGAGGCGAAACCATCTTGAAAGGCGCTCCGAAGGATGGCTTCACTTTAACTTGGTGGAATTACGCTCTTGATCTGAGCCGGAGAACCCATATCATGGGCGTTCTCAACGTGACCCCCGATTCCTTTTCGGACGGGGGTCAATTTTTTGATAGGGAAACAGCGATCGAGCAAGGGCTAGCTGTAGCGCGTGACGGCGCGGATATCATCGACGTCGGGGGGGAGTCGACCCGCCCGTACTCTGATGCCGTCTCTGCCGATGAGGAAATGGAGCGGGTCATCCCTGTGGTCCAAGCGCTTGCCGGAGAGATCAAGATCCCGATCAGTATTGATACTCTCAAGGCAGCGGTCGCTCGGGAAGCGCTGAGGGTCGGGGCGTCTATGATAAATGATGTAAGCGCTCTCAGATTCGATCCTGAAATGATATCGGTGGCAGCGAAGGCCGGTGTCCCTGTCATCCTCATGCACATGAAGGGAACGCCCAAGACGATGCAGGTGAGCCCCACTTATGAACACCTGACTCAGGAAATTTGTGATTTCCTGGAAGAGGCCATCAAACGGGCTGTGCAGGGGGGAATCAAGAAAGAGTTGATTATTGTGGATCCGGGCATCGGGTTTGGAAAGACCTTTGATCACAATCTGGAGATCATTCGAGAGTTAAGCCGCTTTCATTCCCTGGGGCGGCCGATACTCTTGGGGAGTTCCCGAAAGGCGTTCATAGGCCATATACTCAAGAACAAGGCTCACGAAAGAGACGTGGGGTCTATGGCGACCATTGCGGCGGCGGTCTTAAATGGTGCACATATCGTGAGGGTTCACAATGTCCGGATGGCCGTTGAAACGGTAAAGATCATCGATGCCATAAAACGGGGTGAAGCGGATACTTGAGTGATGCCAGCATTTAAGTCTTATGAAACAGTGCGGTTATAGCGTTGGCCATGGGGGTCTCTTTTCAAAAACGAAAAGTCGCTGCCCGGTGACCAGCGTGAGGCCATGGGTGAGGCGGGCGGAGAGCCACCTGGGAAAAACCATGCAAGGTGATGTATGGAATGGACTGATCAGGTCCTCCGCCCGCCTTTGCTACCCCTTTTTGCATGGCTTTTCCTCGACGCCCTTTGTTTTTGAAAAGAGACCCCCATGGGCAAGGCGCGCAGAATTTTTGTACGGCTGAACTTTTACGCATGAGGGAAAGGATTGACCTATGTTGTTTTGCATCGACATCGGGAATACAAACATCGTTCTTGGTGTGACCGACGGGGATCAAATCCTGAATCACTGGAGGGTCAGGACTGAAAGAGATATCACAGCAGATGAAATGGCGATTCTCGTAGGAAATCTCTTTGGTGCCGCCCGGATTGCATTCGATGAGGTTAAACACCTCATCGTGTCCTGTGTGGTTCCTCCCTTGCTGAACACCATAGAGGAGTTCTCCCTTCGCTATTTCCACACCAACCCCATCATTGTGGGTCTCGGTATTGACACGGGTATGCCCATACTTTACGACAACCCTAAAGAGGTGGGTGCTGATAGAATAGTCAATGCCGTGGCGGCTTACGAAAAGTACCGCACCGGTCTTGTGGTCGTGGATTTTGGAACAGCCACCACCTTTGACGTGATATCCCCGGAAGGCGCCTACATGGGGGGCGCCATTGCGCCGGGTGTGATCATCTCTTGCGAGGCCCTCTTTCTCAAAGCATCCAAACTCCCGAGGGTTGAGATTTTTGCCAAGCCCAAAAGGGTCATTGCCAAAGACACGATCAGCAGCATGAACGTGGGAATCGTCTACGGTTACGCCGGGTTGGTGGACGGTATTGTAAGGCGCATCAAGAAAGAGGCGGGAGATGAACTGAAAGTAATCGCAACGGGTGGACTTGCGCCACTCATATGTGCGCAAACGGAGACGGTTGAACATGTGGAAGAGTTCCTGACTTTGGAAGGGCTCATGATCATTTTTAAGAGGAATCGGTGATGATTAAACCCCCGCCACTCAGGCCGGGGGACAGGGTGGGTGTGATCGCACCCGCTGGTCCCGTCAAAGAATCCGAGCTCCAACCCGGGATTTCCCTCCTGGAGTCTCTGGGCTACCAGGTTGCCCTTTCTCCTAACCTCTACGGCAAAGAAGATTACTTGGCAGGGGAAGATAACGCCCGTTTGCATGACTTGCACCTCATGTTTCAGGACGATGGTATAAAAGCTATTTTGTGTGCACGGGGCGGTTACGGTACGATGAGGATTCTCGACCGCATTGATTTCAGTCTTGTACGCGCAAATCCGAAGATCTTTGTGGGCTACAGCGATGTCACCGCTCTTTTGCTGGCCATTCATGAAAAAACCGATCTGGTCACCTTTCATGGCCCGGTACTGAGAGATCTCTCCAAGAACAACCACCAAAACTTTCAGTATTTGTTGAACTTGGTCACTTCAGGCGTTGATATGACAGTAGATTTGCGCGGAGGCATGGTCATTCATCCAGGTTATGGTGAAGGCATGCTTTTGGGCGGAAATTTGAGCCTGATCTGTCACCTGATCGGAACCCCGTTTATGCCCTCCTGTGAAGGCGCGCTCTTGTTCATTGAAGAAAGGGGGGAGTCCCTTTATCGGCTGGATCGAATGATAACCCATCTCAGGCTGACCGGTCTTTTCGAGCGCTGTGCAGGGCTGATTATCGGGGAGTTTGAGTCCTGTGGTGATGCGACCTCAGTCAACCGACTGCTCGCGGAGAGGCTATCAGACTTGCAAATCCCTGTCGTGAGCGGCCTAGCCGTGGGGCATGGGCTTCAAAATATAGCACTTCCCATCGGTATCCACGCAGCCCTCGATACGGAGAGTGTGGGTTTGCGGATCACCGAATCGTGTGTCTCCCCTTGAACCAAGATGACAAGTCCAGCCCTTTTTTATTCTGACGTGGTTATGCCTTTACAAGTTGGCAAAAATCCGAAATCCGAATATCGAAATTCGTGCTTCGAATTTGCGGGTTGTCAAGAGCTACCTTCGCACCGCTATTCAGTGCTTGCATAAACCTGGGTCCTTTGGGGCTTGTCAAACCCTGGTGATCATGATAATGGATCATGCAAAGTGCCTCTAAGGTAGCACAGGGCATGGAAATGTCACCTCCGGCTCTTGGGGTCTGGGGGGCGATTGAGGGTGGTTGGTTCAGAAAGAGATGAATCTTGTCAGGACACTGGGAGCCGCAGCGGTTAGAATTATCCTCAGAATGGGGCGAATGGGAATCTTTCTTGTTCTCAAGAAAATCCAGTTCATCGGATTTCAATCCATTTCAGTGATTTTCCTCACCGGTGGTTTTACAGGCATGGTTTTGGGCTACCAGGGTTACAACACGCTGAGCCGCTTCGGTTCCGATGCGTTTCTCGCTTTGATGGTCACAGGAAGGGCGGGTTCATCCGTGACCGCGGAAATCGGGATCATGCGGATCAGCGAGCAGATCGATGCCCTGGAACTGATGGGCCTGAATCCTTATCGTTATCTTGTGGTGCCTAATTTCTGGGCGGCGGTCATCTCCGTGCCCTTGCTGACGGCCATTTTCGATGTGGTCGGCATATTTGGTGGATACCTCATCGGCGTAAAACTTCTTGGTGTCAGTTCAGGAATCTACTTCGGGGAGATGATCAGCTATGTGGAGATGCAAGATGTGTTTGAAGGCATTTTCAAGTCTTTGAACTTCGGGCTCCTCATCGCGTGGGTCTGTTGTTTCAAAGGATACTATACGGGGTACTACACGGGATTTGGAGCAGAGGGTGTGAGCAAAGCGACCACCCAAGCCGTTGTGCTTTCATCCGTGTTGATCCTGGTTTGGGACTATTTTCTCACGTCAACCCATTTCTTTTTTTAAGGTCATGATTCGCGTAGAAGACCTGCACAAATCATTCGACGGTGCAAAAGTGCTCAGAGGGGCCTCCTTCTCAGTGGGTAAGGGGGAGATCCTTGCCTTGATTGGCCGCAGCGGCTACGGTAAGAGTGTGCTTTTGAAGCACGTCCAAAGCGGCGCGCTCTTCGATTCCATGACCGTTTTCGATAACATCGCCTTTCCCCTGAGGGAGAAGACGAATTTAGAGGAGAGAAAAATCCGGGAAAAGGTGCAATCCGAACTTGAACAGGTCGGGCTCATGGGTTCGGAGGAAAAGTATCCTTCGCAAATCAGCGGCGGCATGATCAAGCGTGCGTCTCTTGCGCGCGCTTTGGTTCAGGAGCCGGAGATTATGCTCTTTGATGAACCCACAACTGGCTTGGATCCTCTCACGGGGCAAACCATTTTGAACCTCATTGATTCCTGTCACAGACGCCTGGGCTTTACAGGCATCATTGTGACCCATGAGATCCCTAGAATATTCGAGATCGTGGACAAAGTGGCCATGCTCCATGACGGGGTGATCCAGTTCCAGGGAACGCCTGAAGAGATCACGGCTTCAGAAGACCCCATAGTATGTGCTTTTCTAACAGGAGACATGCAAGGCGTGTCCCAAGGATAAGCCTGTCCGCCCACATTCAGGAAAGAAGAGTGGACGAAAGGGAAGGACCCTGTCCGTTCAGGGCGGGATAGAGTCGCATTCAGGCCTGGAGCTCGGGCCGATTAAAATGACAAACCAGAAAGAGGGGCGCCATGAAACGGTTTGATATTGAGCTAACGGTTGGCCTGTTCATTATCGCGGGCATTATCTGCCTCGGTTATCTTTCCATTAAGCTGGGCAGAATGGAGATACTCGGAGGCAAAGGGTATGAGATGTATGCCCTGTTTTCCAACAGCGGGGGATTGAAAACAGGGTCATCCGTCGTCATAGCCGGCGTGGATGTGGGTCGCGTTAAGAGCATCACCTTGGATGACTACCAGGCGCGGATTGTGATCAACCTCGCTGAGGGCGTTGAGATCCAAGAAGACGCCATTGCATCGATCAAGACCAAAGGGCTCATCGGCGAGAAGTTCATTGCCATTACGCCCGGTGGATCTGAAAAGATCATTCCGCCGGGTGGAAGGATACGGGAAACCCAACCCCCTATAGATTTTGAGCAGGTGATCTCGAAATATGTGTTCGGGAAGGTGGAGTGAGGGGCTTATAGGCAAACCCAAGCGGGGGCTTTCCCTTTCGGAGGTTATGTGAAATGGGGTGTTTGGTGCGGAGGCATCCATGGATCTGATAAGGCTTTACCCGAAGCTTCTTTTCTTTTCCTTGATCTTTGTGATTGCGACGCCGGTGTGTGCAGGAGTACCCACGGAGAAGGTGAAGGAAACCACGGAAAAAATCCTTTCCATCGTGAGCGATCCTGCCTTGAAGGGTCCTGACAAGGACAAAGAACGAAGAGCGCTGATTCGAGAAGCGGTGGACGAGCGATTTGACTGGGAGGAGTTGTCTCGGCGGTCCCTTGCCAGACACTGGAGAAAGCTCGATGACGAACAGAAAAAAGAGTTTATCATCCTCTTCGGAAAATTGCTGGAGCGCACCTATCTGGACAGGGTGGAGGGGTATTCAGGCGAGCAAGTCACCTACGTGAATGAAATCGTTGAAGGAGAGTACGCATTGGTGGAAGTGAGGGTCTTGACGAGCAAGGGGACAGAGATCCCTGCCAACTATAAGCTTCGAAAAAAAGACGGGGACTGGAGGGTCTATGACATCTCCATTGAAGGGGTTAGCCTCGTCAATAACTATCGCGTCCAGTTCAACGATATTATCACAAAATCGTCCTATGAGGAGTTGATCAAGAAACTTCAAGAGAAAGTGGCGGAGGAATAGAAAGCTTCGTCGCGCAAGCCCTGTGCTGATAGATTGCTCCTGGAAGATCGATTTCAAAGGGAGCGTTTTTTTAAAGAGCTGAGTTCAAACCATGGGGCCTTTGTTTTAAAAAAGCGCTGAAAGGAGCCGCACGGCCGTGGCAATGATTCGAGCGGTAGTCATAGCGATCATTTTCTACGCGATTTTTCAGCCTGTTTTCGCTTTCAGTGAAACCCTTGCTGATTTGGAGATGCATCCGGTGAGTACTTTCAACAGCTCAATGGGAAGCGCTGTTGAGAAGGATCCGGGATTTCACAAGCAGCCGCGCCCTTTGATCTCAGAGTTCAGCATGGCGCAGGCGGAGCCGGCAGGAGAAGAAACACCGGAAGACATGCTTCGAGATCCTTTTGCTGAAAGGGATCAGGTCACAAGGGAAGAGGCGCCGGATACCATTGCGGATCCTTTGGAGCCTCTGAACAGGGCGTTTTTCGTTTTCAATGACAAGTTTTACTTCTGGCTCCTCAAACCCATGGCGACCGGGTACAAAGCGGTTGTTCCTGAAAGGGCCCGAGTGGGCGTGCGGGACTTTTTCTACAATCTGGCTTTTCCGATTCGTTTCGCCAACTGTGTCTTTCAAGGCAAAGGGGACGGGGCCTTTCTGGAACTGGGCCGTTTCCTGGTGAACACGTTCTTTGGAGCAGCGGGATTCATTGATGTGGCCACAGCCTCGGGGGCTTTCAAGAAATATGACGAAGACTTGGGGCAGACTTTCGGGCACTACGATGTGGGGCCCGGGATTTTCATAAACTGGCCCATTTTCGGGCCGTCCAGCGTTCGCGATACGGTGGGAATCGTGGGAGATGCCTTTCTGAATCCCATAAGCATTCTTATCGATCCGAGCAAATACACAATCTCTCTGAACGCTTTTGCCTTGGTCAACAACACCTCCCTTCGGCTGGGCGATTACGAAGATCTGAAAAGGGCTGCCCTGGATCCATATGTTGCGGTCAGAGATGCCTATTATCAGAACCGCAAGAGTAAAATAAAGGAATAGGAGGAAGTGGATGGCAGCACAATCCAAGATGGACCCTGAGATGTTCTCCATGGTTCTTGATACCCTGAACAAACTGGAAAGAGAAAGACTGACCTTGGAAGCCAAGCTGGAGATGGACCGTGCAGGTGAGTTTCCCATGGAGCTTATCCGGTTCATGTTGGGGCCGGAGGTCGCCCTCCACCTTATTTTTGTCCCCGAAGAGTATGGTGGTCTTGGTGCGGGAGCTGCAGAGATCGCCATTTTGTCGGAAAAAATGGCCAAGATGGATCTGGGTGTGGCCACTTCTTTTCTGGCCATTTGTTTGGGTATGGATCCTATCCGGGTCGGGGCGACGGAGGAGCAAAAGAAAAAATGGATTGGCAAGGTTGCCGAAGAGGGCCTCATCGTTGCTTACGGGGTCACGGAGCCCGAGGCCGGGTCCAATGTGCAAGCCCTGAAGACAAGAGCGGACAGGGTTCTGGACGAGGATGGAAAGACCATTGGGTACAAGCTGAACGGGCAGAAACAGTTCATAACCAACGGTGGCGTGGCAGCCATGTACACCCTCCTCGCAAGTGCGCCCGACGGTCCTTCCTTTTTTGTGGTAGAGGCAGGGGCACAGGGCTTGTTCCCGGGAAAACACGAAGACAAGCATGGAATCAGGGCTTCTGATACCTGTCCCCTGAGTCTGGATGATCTCTATGTTCCTGTAGAGAACCTTGTTGGCGGAGTTGAAGGTCAAGGGCTTAAACAGGCCAACCAAGTGTTCGGCTACACCCGGCTCATGGTCGCTACATTCGGCCTGGGCGGCGGCATGGCTGCCCTGGAAAAAACCATTGCTTACGCCAAGGAGAGAGTCCAGTTCGGTGGCCCCTTGGTTGAGAAACAAGGTTACACCCATAGGCTTCTGGTGCCCAATGCCGTTCAACTGGAAGCAGCCAGAGCCTACATTGAGAAGACAGCTGAAAGGCTGGATTCCGGTGAAGAGGACCTTCAAGTGGAGGGGTCTATTGCCAAGTACTTTGCCACGGAGGCCGGGGATGCCATGGCCAACAACGCGATTCAGGCCTTGGGTGGATACGGCTATATTCGAGAATTCGAAGTGGAGAAGATCAAAAGGGACACAAAAATAACCACCATCTTCGAGGGCACAAGTGAAATCCAACGCAACATCATCAGCATCTTTCGTTTGCGGGAAACGGTGCGTTCAAAGGGGCGGTTTTACTTGGATATGGCGGAAGGGCTGGAGAAACTCCCGGAAGATTGCGGTGCCCACCTGCTGGCCCGTGCACTGCGGCTTCTCAACGAGACCGTCCTAAACGTCAGGAGATTCAAGCTGACCAGATCGCAGCATACAATGTTCCTCGTGGCCGATATGATGACTTGGTGCGAAGTGGGTGAGGCCTTTTGCCGGAAGGCGGCCACGTTTGGAGGTAAGGAACGATCTCCGGAGTTCATGAAAGCCACAGCCCGTGTTTTTGCGAGGGAAGCGGCCGAGAAGGTTTACTGTAATGCCCTGAAGGTTGCCTATGGCTGTGGTGAGAACATGGAAGAACTCGCTCAGAGGCTCAATCAGTTGGAGCTTGGCCAGGCGATGGCGGGTCATCTGAAGGACATGGACATGATCGCGACAGAACTGGTTCTGTGACGGGTTGCGAAATATGGTGGATCTGCGGTACATTGGAAAAAAGGGAGAAAGAATGATGGGCCCGCCCTCTGTTTGATCTTAGAAAACTTGATCTTCTGGGCCATTGAGCTTTCTTGGAGTAGTGGAGTAGCCGACTTCGCCAGAGTGGCCTCTGGCTACGACGGCTGAATTGGAGTGTTGGAGTACTGGAAATGTCAAATGTCAAAGCTCAAATGCCAAATCAAATCCTAATGTCAAATGACAAAAAGGAGCGAGTTATCGTACTTTTGGATTTGGGATTTTGACATTCATTTGACATTTGGATTTTGGCATTTGGCATTAATACGCTCCTAATTTGCGAAACTCTATTTCTTGGACCCCATTATTCCATCATTCCAATATTCCTTTGATCCATTACTCCACCCGTCGCGGTCCCTCACGGGTATAGCGCAAAACCGGGTCGTCAGGGTCCGGATTCTTTATTCATGATGGCATACAGAGCACACCACTATCACCGACCTAGATCCAGCACCCAGACAAAAAGACCCATCCGCTCCAGGAAGGGCTTTTGCGAAAAACCA
>SMTZ1_10001282_pt1 | contig 24952 bp, 20 predicted proteins | sample DeeMarSWOR136_30_FD_25667 | JGI IMG/M metagenome (IMG submission 25667) | reverse complement strand
AATGAAGTCGTTAATATTCCCGTACCCACTGCTTTAGTTATTATGATGGCATCACCCGGCTGTGCCTGTGCATTACTCAAGATTTGACTCGGATCGATCACACCACAAACAGATAGTCCGAATTTTGGCTCACTATCATCCACGGTATGACCGCCGATTATCGCAATTCCCGCCTCCTGTACTTTGTCCTGTGCACCATGTAAAATTTGTTCCAGAATCTCAAGAGGTAAGCGGTTTGAAGGAAAACCAACGATATTCAGGGCAAAAAGCGGTTTGGCTCCCATGGCATAGATATCGCTCAGAGCATTTGCTGCAGCAATGGCGCCAAAGTCATAAGGATCATCAACAATGGGAGTAAAGAAGTCAACGGTCTGCACTATTGCGGTATGATCATCCAATCGGTATACTGCGGCATCATCGCATGTATTTGTGCCGATCAGTATATTTTTATCAACTGGTATCGGGAGTGATGTGAGAATTTTTTCCAGTGCCTGAGGACGCAATTTACAGGCACAGCCTAAACCATGAGTAAAGTGGGTAAGTTTTATGGTTCCATGATCTTTTTTAACAGAAATTTCCTCATGGGCGGGTTGCAATCTCTTTACCGCATCAGTAATTATATCAATCGCATGATCAATATCCTCATTGGTCGTTGTCTTACCTGTGGAAAAACGCAGCGTTCCCATGGCATATTCCAAAGGCACATTCATGGCTTGTAAAGTCGGCGAAAGATCGACAGTATCTGAGTGGCAGGCCGCTCCGGCAGAAGCTGCGATACGATCTTCAATCTCTGCTAATAGTGTATTGGCTTCAATATTGGCAAAGCTCATACTCAAGGTGTTCGGCAGTCTTCGCTCTTTATGCCCATTAACTTTGAATATCTTTTCATCCCCCAGTTTATTCCGGATCCCATTATATAGGCGTTCACGCATTGCATACATATGGTTCATATTCTGTTCCAGATCCCGTTGCGCAATCTCACAAGCCTGTCCCAGGCCCACGATCTCCAGTACGTTTTCCGTCCCGGCCCGCAAATTACGCTCATGGTTGGCACCATGAATCTGTTTTTCTAACTTTACACCCCTCCGAATATACAACGCTCCAATCCCCTTAGGAGCATATAATTTATGTCCTGCCAGAGAGAATAAATCCACCCCCATTTCTTCAACCTTTGTGGGAATTTTACCCACGGACTGAGCCCCATCACTGTGTAGTATTATACTATTTTTACGGGCAATTTCTGCTATTTCTGCGATCGGCTGTATGGTACCAACCTCATTGTTGGCATGCATCACCGTAATCAGAATGGTCTGTGGGGTAATAGACTCTTCAAGTGTACGCACGTCAACCACCCCCTCCTGATCCACAGGAAGATAGGTGACTTTAAATCCATTTTGTTCTAAATAATGACAGACCTCAATAACTGCAGGGTGTTCAATTGTGGAAGTTATTATATGATTACCCTTTTCCCGATGCGCATAGGCAAATCCCTTTATGGCATAATTATTGGATTCGCTTCCACCACTAGTAAAAATAATTTCATCGATGTGACAGGCTAGTAAATCCGCAACCTGCTTTCTTGCTTTTTCCACAGCCTTTTTGCTTTGCACACCGTACCAATGCGTACTGGAAGGATTTCCAAAAATATCGCTTAGATAAGGTTTCATGGATTCGGCCACTTCAGGTAATATGGGTGTTGTGGCATTAAAATCTAAATAAATAGGCCTCATTAATTCACCTGTAAAATTATAAAATTAAATTAAATGCATGTGGTAATCTAATACGTATTTCCTTATTATCAACATAAAGCGCTGCAATTATTTCATTTTGATATTCCAGGGCATAGTATCCGTTGTTTATCAGCTCATTTTTAATTTTTCCGTTGGCAAAGAGCATAAAAAGATCCATCTTCTTTAGCCATATCCGTCTTTTACTAATATATTTTGATAATAGTTGCATGCTGGAGTTAGTCAATTTCCAGCCAAATAACCTCTTTTCCGCCAACAAAATCCCACCCGATATAAAGGATTCATCAAGCACTCTTTCAATTGTATTGGATACCATCCAGATGCGGGTTTTGCCCATTAAATAACGATAATCCGCCCAAATAGTACCGGGGATACCCCAAAGTTGTGATATATTATTTACAATATCATATACCGCTTTCTGATCATATTTGTAAGTGGCTTTAAAATTAGATGTCTGGACAACGATATCTCTCTTCTTAGAATCGTACTTTTTCAGTTTTATACAGAAAAAACCTTCCATCTGGTGTAAATGAGGCCAGATACGAATTGCTTTCTGCATATCTTGACTGAATTCCTGATTATTATATGCGCTAAATCCCGGGCTGAATAAGGCCCGATAATTTGGTGCCATATCAACAATTTCGACCGGATAGTCAGCGAGTATTTTTTGAATAATCATTTCGTTCTCTTCGGGAGCTACAGAACATGTAGAATAGACTATTTCGCCATTTATTTTTAAGGCTTTAATTGCTGATATTAATAAATAATATTGTACCTTAGTGAGTTTATTCAGACGCTTAATACTCCACCAGCGTTCTATCTCAGGGTTTTCTGCAAAGGTACCTAAAGCCGAACAGGGTGCATCGAGAAGAATTTTATCAAAGTATTCGGCAAACTTTATTCCCAGGCTCTCTCCACGCAGGTTTAAAATATAATAATTCGTTGCTCCACATCGTTGCATATTGGCATTGAGTGCCTGCAGTCTGGCACGTGAATAATCGTTTAGTACCAGTTCACCTTTATTTTGCATAATTGCCGCTAACTGTGTCGACTTTGATCCGGGTGCCGCAGCCATATCCAGAACACTCTGGCCTGGTTTTACATCCAATAATATAACAGGTAATTGTGAAGAAATACCCTGATATTGAAAATGACCTTTAAAAAAAGCCAATGTATGGCTCAGGGGTAAATCATCTTTATAAATAATAAAACCTGTTTTTGTAAATGGAATTTTTACAAAAGACTGATTTAATTTTTTCAGGTATGCCCTAAAAGCAGTGACGGTTGATTTAATGGTATTAACTCTTATGGCGTTTGGTTCTTTTGGTGCTTTTAAAAATAGATCGACATCATCTTGCAGCAAATTTTGTAGATATATTCGCAATTGTGTATTTTTTTCACTCAAAAATTAACCGTATTGTGATGGTACTCATAATAATCTGTATTTAGGCGGGTGCAGGTAAGGCAGTTATGCTTTTCCTGATTTTTTTATAATGATGGATAGTCAGGCGATTTGAAAATGCTAAAATTATGGCTTTTAAAAATTCGATGCGAATAATTCGTCTTGAAATCTTTATACTGCCTGTTCGTAGCAATGCCACTGTATTTTTTTGAATTAGTGCCAGCGTTTGCATGGCCCAAAATAAGGGTAACAGGCAAAAGAGCCTAATCCGGGTCTCTTCTTTAGGAATATTGACGATATAAGCTAAAGCGTTATCCAGGTGTTGCACAGCAATTTGAATTAACTCGTTGAATAAACGTTGAGCTTGTTCACTGTTATCCACTTTAAAAATCGATTGACGGGTTAATTTATATTTTTTCAAAATTTCCTCTGGAATATAAGATTGACCACGCCTCAGATCTTTGGTCATATCCCTGATAATATTGACCATTTGTAATCCTTTACCAAATGATTCTGAAAAAATCTCTAAGCGTTTAACTACGGCTGGTGTAATTTTTTGCGAAAAATGAGCAAATAGTGCCGTTAAAAGGTGGCCAACGGTGCCGGCAACATAATAGGTATATTCATCCAAATCCTTGAGTGATCGTAAAAATTGAAACTTATGGCGATTTTGTGACTGAGCAAATTTTTTCATACCCATTACCATTTCCACGACCCAGATAGCAATTAAATTTTGAACCTCCGGGGCAAAAGAAAAAAATACGGATAGAACTCTAGGTACATTCTTCATGAGATAAACGTCTTGATTGTAATCGGGAATGGTGATAATGTGTTTAAGAAATTCCTTAATCTTGGCTCTGTCTTTCTGTTTAAAAATCTGGGCATACAGAGTCAGATATTGTTGTTTTTGTTCTTTCGATAAACTCTCTTCATCTTCAACCGTATCCGCAATGCGGCATAATAGATATGCCACGGTCACCGCAACCTCAAGTTTCTTAGGTAGCATGCGTATCGTAGGGGCAAATGTGCGCGATACTTTAGGAAGCATTTCCTGGCAAAACACTATATTCTGATTTATAACGGGCATGATGTTAATATGATCTAAAGTTCTGCAAAATAGAATACTTAATTTAGGGAACAATATAAGATAAATAGAGTTTCTATACAACGATAACTTTAAACTAAATGCGATTTACAAGCTGGGCTTGCAGCCTCTTATTAATTTGCTTAAATTCTAAAATGGCAGTACGTTTCTAATGTTCAGATAGCCAAGTTCAACATGTTAAAAAACAAAAATATAGAGAAAATTTTAGATAAAACAATTTTACCATTTGTTATAAAACCTGGCCGTTATATAGGCAACGAGTTCAATGTTATTTATAAGGATTTATCGCAAGTAGATATTCGCTTTGCCCTGGCATTCCCTGAGGTATATGAGATTGCCATGTCGTCGCAAGCCACGAGCATTCTTTATCACTTATTGAATCAAATTGAGTTTGTTTGGGCTGAACGCGTGTTCGCACCATGGATTGATATGGAAGAGAGAATGCGCGCACATCGGCTACCTCTATTCACGCTGGAATCCTTCACTCCTTTGCACGATTTTGACGTTATTGGCTTTACCCTGCAGTACGAACTGACCTACACGAACATACTGAATATGCTCGATTTAGCTAGAATTCCTGTATGGACGCGGGAACGCGACGATAACGATCCGTTGGTAATTGCAGGCGGACCATGTAGCTGTAATCCCGAACCCCTTGCTGAGTTTATCGATATCTTTTTCATAGGCGATGCCGAAGAGCACGTAAATGAATTATGTCAAGCATTGCGTCAGGCAAAAGGTAAAGGATTCAAAAGACAGGATACCTTAAATAGTTTGGCTCGGATTCGAGGTGTTTATATTCCTTCATTATACCTCATCACCTACAATAAAGCTACTGGATTCACAAATATTATCCCTGAGCATGAATATGCTGCGTCTAACATACAAAGTGCGATTGTACCCGAATTGCAAAGCAAATATTATCCTGAAAATCCAGTGGTACCTTTAATTGAGGTAACTCATGACCGTCTTGCAGTGGAAATTATGCGCGGCTGTAGTGAAGGATGCCGTTACTGCAATGCTGGTATGATTTATAGGCCGACCCGTGAACGCAGTAGCGAAGATATTATGCAATATACAAAAAGCGCCTTAGCTAACACTGGTTATGATGAAGTTTCTTTTCTGTCACTCTCAACCTCAGATTATTCTGCATTAAATGAGCTCATGAGTAAGGCAAAATTAAACATTTCCAGTGATCACGTAAATTTCTCTTTCCCTTCATTACGGTTGGACAGTTTTAGCGAAGAAATTGCCGAATTTGCAAAATTGGTCCGCAAATCTGGTTTAACCTTCGCACCTGAGGCCGGAAGTGCCCGATTGCGTCGTGTTATTAATAAGAATATCACTGATGATGACCTTATGAATGCAGTAACCATTGCTTTACAGAACGGTTGGAAAAAACTTAAGTTTTATTTCATGATCGGTTTACCAACAGAAACAAAGGAGGATGTTAATGCCATTGCCCAGTTGATGAAACGCGTTGTGCAATTGAGTAAGAAATTCGGTAAAATAAAACTGAGCGTTTCCGTATCACCTTTTACCCCAAAAGCACATACGCCGTTCCAATGGGATAGACAATGCACTAAAGAAGAGTTTTGGGAAAAGATTGACTTACTTAAATCGTATTTTAAATCCATAAAGCAGGTAAAATTTAGTTGGCGCAATCCGGCACTATCTGAAATCGAATGCATATTAGGAAGGGGAGATCGCCGAATCGCTCAAACCATTTACACTGCTTGGGAAAAAGGTACGAGGTTCGATGGATGGGATGATGTGTTCCAATATAATACATGGGTAGAAGCATTCCAAGAAAAGGGTATTGATAGGACTATTTATTTAGATGAAATACCTGAGGAATCTGATTTACCCTGGGTACACATTGATAAAGGCATCACAACAAGTTTTTTAAAAAAAGAGCGTGCAAATGCCTATAACGAAATTACTCTCAGCGATTGTAAAGACAGTATTTGCTACGGATGTGGAATTCAGCGTAAGAACGGATTTCGTGAATTCGCTAAATGCTATAAAAAATCCGCTATGCATGAGTCTGAGAGCAGGCAGGATTTCGGCAGCTACTCACCTGAGTATGGGGCAGCTAGTGGCCCGCTCCATTCAGGTAGTGATACTTGTAAAAGGATATTGGTCAGAATGCACTTCGAGAAAATGGGATATGCTAAGTATCTATCACATTTAGATGTCATGCGTGTTTTCGAACGTGTATTTCGCCGGGCAGGTATTAAATTAGCATATACCCAGGGCTTCAACCCTCGCCCAAAAATATCATTTGGGCCTGCATTACCACTTGGCTATACAAGTACAGCAGAATTCGTGGATGTAGAATTAACCAATTATTTATCTTTGGATATCAAAAATGCAGTAAATCCAATTCTACCCCAAGGTTTAAAAATCATAGATATAAAAGTTATTCCCTTAGCCACGCCATCGCTAAATGCCAGCATTAATACAGCCGAATATCAAATAAATTTCAAACACTATTATTCCAGGTTAAAAGCAAAAAAAGATATTCTCAAGCAAAGCAATATTGATATTACAAGGACTGTAAAGGGTTGTAGAAAGCGTATAAATATAAGACCTTATATTGAATCCATAAGCCAAAAAAATGGATCATTAATCATTCAAACCAGAAGTATTGAAGGTCGTACCGCGCGCATAAGTGAAATATTAGGTCAAGTTTATAATATTTCTGAATCCAACATAAAATCTCTGCCCGTTCATCGCAGGAAACAGTATATCAAGTCAATCCATAGCAAAATTTCCCCTATGGATGTCTCCTAAACTCCCTTTAGTGCTTCCACAGGAGAAATATGAGGAAGCACGTATATGAAAAAAGATATTGTTATCAATGCTACCAATGAAGAGACACGCATAGCTATCGTTGAAGACGGTCGACTTATGGAATTATTTGTAGAAAGACCCGAAGCACAGCGTACAGTCGGTGATATTTATAAGGGAAAGGTTAGCAGGGTTCTACCTGGTATGCAAGCAGCTTTTATAAATATTGGACAGGAGCAGAATGCATTTCTACACTTTTCAGATGTTTCGCAGGCAACAAGTCAGTTTCTGATAGATATGGACGAGGAATTTGAAAGTGATAGCGATGAAGAACCATCGCGAGGAAGAGAAGGACAAGAGATCTTTGATGCTGCTAAAAGTCTAAAGCAGGGACAGGATATTATAGTTCAAATCATGAAGGAAGCAATCGGAACCAAGGGTCCCAGAGTGACTTCTCAGATTTCTGTGCCTGGCAGATTTGCTGTGCTAGTACCTAACCAAAAATATATAGGAATTTCGCGAAAGCTCAGTAATTACAAGGAAAAAAAACGATTACGCAATATAGCTAAACAGGTTTTACCGAAAAACTTCGGTATAATTCTCAGAACCCAGGCCGAAGACAAATCAGAAAAGGTAATCGTCAATGATATTAACGGACTTATTAAAATCTGGAATAAGATTGACAAACGAATTAAAGAATCTACGGCACCATCTATCGTGTATAAAGATATGGGTATGGCCTCATCGATTATCAGGGATTTATTCACTCCCGATGTAAACCGTGTCATTGTTGATTCCAGAAAATTGATGAGGGAAATCACATCATATGTGAAAGATGTAGCCCCTAAACTTAAGCATAAAATAGAATATTATAAAACTACCTTACCCATATTTGAGCAATTCAAGATTGAGGAAGAAATTACACTCAGCATGGATTCAAAGGTGTGGCTTAAGCATGGTGGTTATATTGTTATCCAGCAAACGGAAGCATTAGTGGCCATAGACGTTAATAGCGGCAAGTTTATTGGTAAGAAAGATCACGAATCAAATTCATTGAAACTTAATTTAGAGGCAGTCCGTGAGATTGCCAGACAAGCAAGGTTACGTGATTTGGGTGGCCTGATTGTTATCGACTTTATTGATATGCAGGAGGAGGAGAATAAAAGCAAAACCTATCAGGAACTCAAAAAGGAATTCAGCAAAGATCGCTCCATTACAAAAATTGAGGAGATAAGTCGTTTTGGACTGATTGAAATGACACGCCAACGGGTTAGACCCAGCGTTATACGTACAACCCATGAAGATTGTCCCCAATGCAACGGTACCGGTCTTATTCCGACTCTGAACACACTCATATCGCAAATGGAACGCTGGATTCAACGCTATCGAGCGGGGAAAGGCGACCGTCGTATTCTAATTCATGTTACCCCACAGGTTTATACCTATATGATGCAGGGTAAATTTTCACGGCGTATGCAATTAATGTGGAAATATTGGATTAAAATCGATTTTGTAAAGGATGATAAACTTGGAATTCGTGAATTCAAGGTATTCGACCGTAAAGATGAGAAAGAATTATTGATCGGATGATATTGACTAATTTATCTTTTGTCTTTAAATTATAAAGCTTAATCCTATATTTAAATGGAGATGTTTTGATGTATGCTATTGTGGAGATTGGCGGTAAACAATATCGCGTTATGAAAGATATGAAGCTGAAGGTTCCCACCTTGCAGGCAGATCCCGGTAAATCAGTTGATTTCGATCGTGTGCTTGCTTTTGAAGATGATAAGGGGGATATTTCTTTTGGGACTCCTCTACTGGAAAATACAAATGTCTCAGCTAAGATAATCGAGCATGGTCGTGATAAAAAAATTATCGTTTTTAAGAAAAAACGGCGTAAAGGATATCAGAAAAAAAATGGTCATCGACAGGGTTATTCTTTAATCGAAATAACCGATATTGGAAGTGCTAAAAAAGCAAAAGCGAAAGAGGTAGCAGCTGCACCAATTGCAGATAAAAAAGCAACGAAAGAGAAGATAGTAAAAGGTAAAAAAACCGCCAAGCCAGAAACCAAGGTCAAACCAAAAATAGAGAAAAAAGCTGCACCGCAAGTAAAAGCGAAAAAGGTAACAAGCGTAAAAAGTACAGTAAAGGCCAAAACTACTGCGACGAAAAAGACCAGCTCCACAGGGGTTAAAAAAGATAGAACAGAATCAAAAACGAGTAAGACTAAAAAAATAACCCCTAAAAAAGATGTAAAGGAGGATTAATATGGCGCACAAAAAAGGTGTCGGAAGTTCTAGAAATGGCAGGGAGAGTCATTCCAAGCGTTTGGGTGTAAAATCGTATGGTGGTCAGATTGTTAGTGCAGGTTCAATCATCGTGCGTCAACGTGGTACTAAAATCCATCCTGGAAGCAATGTTGGTATTGGTGGAGATGATACGCTGTTTGCCAAAATTGATGGTATTGTAAAATTTGAAAGAAAGGATAGATCGCGAAAAAGAGTAAGCGTTTATCCTGTATGATAAGTTTGCTCAGCTTATGCGTTAAAGGGTCGGTGTTGTGATAGCATCGGCCCTTTTTTATCTGAAAACATGGCAGAAAAACATTTTTTTGAACAAGAAAAACATACCGTTTCTTATTTAATCCCCTTTTTTCAGACATACCTGCCAAATTTTTATACTATGACTGTCTTAGAGATTGGCTGTGCCGAAGCAGGTTTTATAAAACAATTGAACGAATCAGGTATCACTGCTATGGGACTAGAAATTGAAGAATCTCGCGTTCAGATCGCACATAAATATACCCCAAACGCTATCATACATGTGGGCGATATTACCGACCCTAAAATAGTCAAAAAATTTAACACAACGTTTGACCTGATCGTGATGAGAGATGTAATCGAACACATTACGGAACGCGAACAAACATTTGCTAACCTCAGAGCATTACTAAAAGATGATGGCTACCTGTATATCACTTTTCCAGCTAAATTTTCCGGATTTGCGGGACATCAACAACATGCCCGTTCTTTTTTAAAATATACACCCTATCTTCATCTTCTGCCCTCTTTTAAGCTAAAATTTTTAGGCCGGATGCTGAAAGAACGTCCACAATTTATTGCCACTGTGAAAGCCAACTATAAAAACGGACTGAGTATTCGCGGATTCGAGCAATATTGTGCACAATTCAATTTTAGCTTTGTGCGTAAAGAGCTTTTTTTATTCAGACCAATATTTAAATCACGTTTTGGATTACCAATCATACGAATTCCCAATATTCCACTTATTAGAGAATTTATGGCATGGGGATGTGAATGTTTGTTAAGAAAGAATTAACTTATATAGATTGTAACAGCTATGAAACAAGTAGTTTGTGGTCAAACAAGCTCGTTCTGAGCAAACTCCCAGCCCAGTAGCGCTTTCTTGCGCGCCCTGCCCCCTTGATAATTACCGACAATTCCTAATTTGCGAATCACCCTATGACAAGGAATTAAAAACGAAATAGGATTATTAGCGACGGCATTACCCACCGCTCGAACTGCCGCTCTATTATTTCTTACTTTTAAGGCGATATCTTCGTAAGAAAGTACATATCCCTGTGGAATCTTCAACAATGCTTCCCAAACTTTAATTTGAAAGTTCGTTCCGTGTAGTAATAAGTGAAATGGTTTTGATTGATGCCATGATTGGGGAGAAAAGATTTGTTCAATCATTTTGCTTGTCTGGGTAACAGATTCTGTAAACGTTGCGGCGCTCCATTTTTTTTTCAGTCTCTTCAATGCAATCTCTTTTTTACCATTCTGAACAAAATATAAACCACATATTCCTCTCTTTGTTTGTGCCAAAAGGCAATCACCAAAACGCGTTTTGTGAAAACCATAAATAACTTGGAGGCGAGCCCCCCGATCGCTATATTCACCCGGTGTAACCGCCTCACATTGTACGAATAAATCATGTAGACGGCCTGGGCTGGATAGACCAGCATCATACGTAACACTCAAAATACTTTGTGATTTTTCTAACAATGTTTTTGCATATTCCTTTGTCAGATACTGGGTAAACCTTTTGGGACTGATGCCTACCCAGCGTTTAAATAAGCGCTGAAAATGATATTCACTAAGACCTATGGCCGATGCAATTTCATTAAGTTCGGGTTGTCTGCGAAAGTTTTCCTCTAGAAACAGAATAGCACTTTCTATGCGCTTATAATCCACGGCTTCTTGAGACATATTACTCGTCAAACCATCACTCCTTTAATTAATATTCGCTGATAAATTTACTCAATTACAAAATCAGAACCACCCGATTCTTGCGCTATTACGTTCAGTAGTGCTGAACCAGTTCCTGCTAAAATTCTAAGTTTGATATTTAATGTAACAAATACGATCTGGTTACAAGGAGAGGTTAGTTATATAAGCTTCCTGAAAATCCTCCCGCCCGGCTAATTCTATAAATTTTGTTTCGTACAATAATTGCTTGACAATTTTCAGATTCTTTTTATTCAATAGAATCATACGTGCTCCCTCCAGAGCCGCATTACCGATAAAATGAATTTTATTCAACCCTATATTAGGTACCAAACCTAACCGTGATGCGGTATCCGGTCGAATATAATTGCCAAAAGCGCCGGCAATATAAACTTCGTCAATTTCGCGGGGGTTGCAATGCATTTCTTTGCACAATATATTCCAGGCGGATACTATAGCCGCTTTAGCCAGTTGAAAATGTCGAATATCAGTTTGGGTTAAAAAGATATCTCTTTTAGCACCCCGGGCAGTATCGACCAACAGAATGGCTTTTATACCGTTAACAGTTTTAATACGATGGGCAAATATATCATTAATAGTTTTGTCATTTATATTTTCCATGGCACTGATTTTTCCGTCACCGGCAATTATACCCACCTGGACAAGGGTCTCAACCAGATGAAACAATCCACTGCCACATATACCAGAAGCTGGTCTATTATCAATTGTTAGTATTTGCATATTGCTATGATTTAGTTGAACATCATAAATAGCACCTGATTCAGCCCGCATACCATAGGTTATACTGGCACCTTCAAGTGCAGGGCCGGCAGGCGATGATGCTGCAAAACATTTTCCTGCTCTTTCCAACACAACTTCGCAATTTGTACCAATATCAATAAGTAATCTCGTTTTCTTGTTGTTTACACCAAATCCGGCAACCAGCATGTCAGCGACGACATCCCCCCCAACAAATCCCCCTAAATTGGGCAAAACACAAAGCAAACCTTCGGGATGAGCAAACAAATTGAGTGAACGATTTTTTTCCCTTTTCACATCGTTAAAGACAGGGGTATATGGCGCCAGGGCTATGGTTTTAGGATTAATACCCAAAAAGAGATGATTCATAACGGCGTTCCCGGCCGCTGTTATTATATAAATGTGGCGTCTAGATATCTTATGCTTGCGACAAATATTTGCAAGCATTCTATTTATTTGCCTGATCAGCATCCGCTGCAGATTACGCAGTCTCATTCGGTCATCAGTGATATAAGTAATCCGGGAAATTAAATCTTCACCATATTTTATATTTGGATTCAGGGCTGCCTCAACACCGATCGTTTTTCCGGTTTGGAGGTCATGGATACTGACTACAAGCGTGGTTGTACCTAAATCTAAGGCAACACCAAATAAACATGTTTTTTTATCAGCGCGGACGATATCCAGAACCTCATGATCACCGGTTACGACATCAATGTGAAAGCGACTTTGTCTCAAAATGGTCGGTAGTAGGCGCAGCATATGTGCAGGTATGCGCCACTTTATTTTGACCTTTTTGTACAGAGCTTCTTCAAGCAACCTCTCGTCACTTTTAAGATTAGTTAAAGTCGGTGCCGTAATATTCAAATGATGAATTTCGATCAATGGATTGATTTTCTCTATTCTGACCTTACCTTCTTTCAATAACACCATTTTACCGTAGCGTGTCTCATCTGGAATGCGAATGCGTGATGAAATATTTACTGTGCACTGGCAGGCCAGACGGTATCCGTTTTTTATTTCATCCGGTGTAAAAAATAACTCTTCGGCATAGGTAGGAGGAGGGGGAGGATTCTGCTCAAATTGTACAACACATTTACCACACGATCCGTTTCCCCCGCAGGGGAACAACAAATCGATATTGAGCTTCTCAATAATTGAAGATAAGAGTTTACCAGGTAAAACCTGGGAAGAGATATTATCTGGTAAAAATTCTATTTCAATCTTAGGCAGTTTTTCTCGCATAATGATTTATAGTATTCCGAATGATTTTAAACTCTCTCTAAAAAATATAAAGGCAAAAATAAATAATATAATACCCAGCACTTTAATGGTATAAATGTAATTTTTGCTTTTGAGAAATACGCGCGATTTTCCAATGATAACAGCTGTCATCATTTTCGAACCGACCAGAAATATATACATGAACATAATAAAAAGAATTGCCGCAGTAAGACTCACTTTAGATGCTTTAATAACTGTAGGTGCGCCAACCGATATCCAGAATAAATAAGGATTGGGATTTAAAAAATTGGTTATCAAACCCTTTCTTATCGATTGAGGTTTTATTTGCTGAATATTTAATTCAATTCCTTTAAAAACAATACTCTCATAACCAAGATAGATAAGGAAGATGGTGCCCAATAGAGCAATCGTACCTATTATATAGTGTACGTTGGCCAGCCTGGCGATAATATAAACGGAACATAAAACAATAGGCAGATCACTCAGTAACGGAACAATAGCGATCTTAATCCCTTCCTTGACACCATGTTTCAAAGTTTCTGATATTACAAGCGTTAACAGAGGTCCCGGAGTTAACCCACCGCTCAATCCGAACACAACTCCCGATAAGAGAAACGTTATTTCAGAGGTCATATTAATTTATTTAATGCAGAAATCACTTTTCCGATTGAACTATTTCTGCTTTATCAATAAGGCGTTCCAAAGACAGTTTTTCTTGATTATAAGCAATTATATCCTTTTTTGCCAGGCGTATTGTAAATTTCGTATCCAGCCGTGAAGGAAATGTAGCTCCAAAATTCACAATTATCGCGATCCATTCACCATCTTTTATATCATCGAGTGTATGCCCATATTGACCAATAATCTTTATAATAGAGCTTCTTAACTCATGGATAAATTGTTCATGTTCCTCATCTCGCCTGGATTTTTCTCGCTTTTGAGAGTAAATTTTTTCCCTTGCTGTAGCAGTTGCCTTCTCATAGGTATCGAGTAGCGATGGCCAGGTATCCCCTGTATGGATTAAAAAGTCACGTTGGGCATCCAGAAAAAATAATAAGCCATAATTGTCCAAATACATATACGTGGTTGTGACATTTATTTTTTTAATTTCATCGCTCTCGATGTTTTGCAGTTCTGTTTCAAGCACTTCACTTAAAATCCTGTAATTATAGGAATCGCTTTCTGAATAAAATATATCGAATGCAATCCTTTTATCCAATTCTTGCTCACTGATTTTTCCTCTGCGATATCTGCGTAAATCCTCCATAGAAACTTCGGCTTTTAAAGCAATGGGTATAACAGAATCAATATATATGTTATCCAGCTTTACCGGCATTTTATGATGAATGTTCAATCTAAAATAGACGCATACATTTTGATCCGATTTTAAAGACTTAAAGGTGCTAAAATAATCAGCAAAAAATTCAAATAGCATTGCATGCAATTTGCCTATAACCTGATCCACATGTTTTTTAGCTTTTATAGAATCTTCTTTGGAAACCCTGCTTTCTATTTTAACAATGGTGCCCTCTTCCTCAGACCATCGATAGCGGGGTGTTGTCGCAGGAGTGTAGACAGGGTAGAAATGTATATTTTTCATATAATCAATAGCAAATTTTAACCTTGGAATTAAAAATAGAATGCCATAGTCATCAACATAATGTCCCTTAACATCATGTTGAGTGATATAACTTTCCCTGTCATGATGGTTCAAGATTTGTTCTAAAATCTTTTCCTGAATATTCAATTCTTTCTGAAGAACTTTATCTATTGTCTTTATATTCTGAAGGGCAAGAAGAGTACTATAAAATGCCAGGAAGAAGGTAATTAATATTATTTTAAAATAGACGATTGTTGATTTCATAATATGCTCCTACTTCTTGGTTTTGATTGCCACGCCTTCTTGAGCTAAAGCGCTGGTATATTTTATTAAGCCATGTATGACTTCGTCCGTGTCATTTAATCGCTGATCGGTGGTATTGCGGATGAATTCGATACCCTGGGAGATTATTCTTAGATCTGCCTGACGTTTCATTTCCATGGCCTGATAAAAATCAGTCAACATGGTTACAATTTCAGCATTTTGATGTCTATTGGCTGCCTCGATTAATTCGAGTACCACCTCATAGTCAGGATTTTGCTGTACAAATTTACTGCTATCAAACAACTGACCTTCTGGTTCATCTTTAATGCCGAATAGACTAAAGGCGATATCTAAGCGGTCCTGTGTATAAATCACTCTAAAATTCACCAGGGATAAAATCAGGAGGACTGCAGCCGCTGCCAGAGCAAATTTCCACACAATCCGCTTCATCTTTGGCTTAATAGGAATTGTTATTGCTTTGGTAAAAAGGCTGGTATTTTCATGTGGTGATTCATCTTTCCATTCTTGCATCAAGCTCACCGTTGACTTCAGCTCCTCATATTCTTTGCGACAAGCCGGGCAAACATTGAGATGGGACTCTAATTTATCTTTATCCTCTTTATTAATCTCCTGGTATATATTTTCTATTAGGAGAATTTTGTAATCTTTACATTGCATGGTATTGACTACTCCTATTTTATTTGCCACTTATTTAAAATTGGTCTAAGGGCTTTTAAGCCATTATACATCCTTGCTTTAACCGTGCTTACAGGAATTTTGATTATCTCAGCAATTTCCCTAAACTTCAATTCATGATAGGTCTTTAAAATAATGATCAATCTCTGATCTTCAGGAAGTGATTGCACTGCGCTTTTTAACACCTGCACCAGCTCCTTTTGCTCTGAAATCTGAGATGGATTAGGCTCTTCTGTCATCAAGGATTCTGTTTTCGTTTTATTCTCGTGTTCTATATCGGACAGGTAGTCATATTTCTTCTTTTTTAGTTCATCAAAGCAAAGATTTTTGGAGATCTGATAAATCCAAGTTGTAAACTTTGAATAATCCTCCAGGGTTGATAATTTTTGATATACACGCATAAAAGTCATTTGTAATACATCCTTAGCACTATCATCGGCACCCAAATAGCGCAAACAAAAGTTATAAATGGGTTCCTGCCAGCGGCGTATCAGTTTGTCGAATGCCCGCTCATACCCGGATAAGAACTGTTTAATTAAGACTTCATCGGTCATGCCGCAGTTCCATACTTTTTCAATATTATGACGATTGAGATCAGGAAAAAGTTATAAAATTTTTATACTGGATGTTATATATATTTATATAATTACATCACAGGCAGGATTGTGATAGACATGAAGGAGTGCATATTAACTGTGCCAGAGAATAATATTTCATCTAGTTGGTGCGTATTCTTCATTTGCTAAAAAATACTCGGCCTCGACCCGCTTTAATTGTTCCAGACATTCCAGAGAGTTATAACGTTTATCTGTACTGAAGGCTAAAAATTGCACAACACTATAATACGGCGGCTTTGAATTGGAAATCCATACAATATTTCCCTTAGCACAAATTCTTTCCTTTCTGGGAATTTGGATTTCGAGTTCCACAAAATCACCGGGTTTAGCATCATGCTTAATTTCAAAGCGTACACTACTCTTCGTTATGTTTTTTAATTGTGTCCGTGCACAGACCCCTTGATTCAATTTATATAACACCTGTGCTCCCGGGACTTCAAAACGTTCGCAATAACGACGATCAAGACTTTCCATTTTTAAATCCTCAAATATATTGTAATTGAATCAAACATCATTAAAAGAGAAATGAACAAGTAACTGGGCTTACTTTAAGGAATTATACATATTCCTATAGTGACTGAAATCACCCGACCAGGTTAAATATTTTTGCTCAGTATAAGCTTAAAAGTTATCCGACTTAATTAATTGTATTTTCAAGGGTTAACTCAAGGATCAAAGCAGTGATCAATACTATATAAATCAATAATCGCCCGGTGAAGATAGTGTATAATATTTAATGTGCCTGAAAAATAAGGCTTTTTGATAAACCTTATATTTCAATAAATATTTTGTGATATACATCAAAAAGGCGAAATTAAAAATGATAGGTGGAAAGGACGTTTAGCAGGTTGAGCTTAAATTTATATGTTATTATAAAGAATAGTATTTGTTTTATTCAATTTTATATAAATATTCTTGCTCAACATTTTTTAATTGTTCCCAGCATTGGAGGGAATTGTATCGTTTATCTGTACCAAATGGGAAAAACTGCACGACAGCGTAATGAGGTGCTTTGGTATTGGTTACAGATATAATATCCCCTCTCACAGCAATTTTATTTTTACCTGGAATTATTATATATAATTCTACTATATACCCTGGATGCACATCATGTTTCACCTGAAAGCGGACACTATTTCTGCTCATATCTATTAAAGGTACACGCGCCGAGCCACCTCTTTTAATTTTATACTCCACCTGTGCTCCTGAAATCTTAAAACGATAAGTAGCACGACGATCAGAAAAAAGTTGTTTCTTGTCCATAGGTAAATTTATAATTGTTTGCAATACAAAATTTAATCATATTATACAGGAAATCAAGTGTTTCCAAATAAACAGTAATATAGATCCGATTTATTTATCGTGATCAAAGTCACTATTGAAGGCAGGAATTATTCTCTAAAGCATACAAGTCAGGGCGGAAATGTAATACCTACCAGGCATATGCTTCGGGTGCTTTTCCCCCGGGACCTGGCCAGATCACATCAAGTTCTTGTAACACGTCTTCAGTTACTTTAATTTCCAAAGATCTTAAACTTCCCTGCAATTGAGTGAGGGTTCTGGGACCAATAATGGGAGCAGTTACACCAGGATTATTTAATAACCAGGCCAACGCCACGTCTGCTGGTTTTTCGCCCATTTTTTTACACAATTTTTCGTATTTCTCTAATTGTCTACGGTGTTTTTCTATTCCTTTTTGCACTCCTTCCTGACTTCTCCTGCCAGTTTGTTCTTTTTCTACTGCACCAGATAAAAGCCCCCCCGCTAAAGGGCTCCATGGTATTAAAGCCAGGCCATAATATTCACAGGCCGGAATTACTTCTAATTCAATCATTCTAGCTCTTAAATTGTATAGACTTTGTTCTGATACCAGGCCAAGAAAATGTCTTGCCCGGGCACTACATTGCGCCTGGGCAATATGCAGAGCAGCAAAATTACTGCTTCCGATATAAAGGACCTTTCCTTCTCTTACCAACTGCTCCATTGCCTGCCATATTTCCTCCCATGGTGTGTTGCGATCAACATGATGCATTTGATACAGATCAATGTGATCTGTTTTCATGCGACGCAAACTTGCTTCACAAGCTTGCCTGATATGGTAAGCTGATAATCCTCTATCATTTATTCCTTCTCCCATTTTACCATATACTTTCGTGGCCAATACAATCCCTTCACGACGTCCACCCCCCTGTTCCAGCCAGCGTCCAATGATTTGTTCAGTAACACCTTTTCCAATTTGCCATCCGTATACATTTGCCGTATCAAAAAAGTTGATACCCAGCTCCACGGCTCGATCCATGATCCGGAAACTATCCTTCTCATTAGTCTCTGGTCCAAAATTCATAGTACCCAAGCACAGACGACTGACTTTTAATCCGGTTCTGCCTAAATATGTATATTCCATAGATTCTCCCCTCATCGAAACTTTATTACATTTATGCAGATGCAAACAATGTGCTTTAAGCTAATTAAGATTTATGACATAAATTAAATACAAATTGTTTAATTTATTAATTCTTGACCATTTAAAAAAAATTTTTTTGTAACACAAGAAGCCGCTATTTCCTATATAACCAAACCTATTTGTAAAATTATAATATATGTTGTTTATTTTTTTTCTTTTTCAATATTATGTTTGTTAAATTTTTACTAACGTATTCATAACCGGAGATTTGCGTCACTATGCCAATTTGGTTTACTCCTGTAACAACTGAACATTTGAACCGATTCTCAGAAAAAACGATGGTACAGCATATCGGAATTGTCTTTACCGAGGTGGGGGATACATATTTAAAAGCAAAAATGCCTGTAGATGAACGTACCATACAACCTGCGGGTCTATTGCATGGTGGCGCATCGCTGGTATTAGCTGAAACTTTGGGAAGTGTGGCGGCCTATCTGTGTCTGGATCCCAAAAGTAAAACTTGCGTCGGATTGGAAATAAATGCCAATCATATTCGTTCAGTCAGTTCCGGCTTCGTCTATGGTCATGTGAATCCAATTCATATCGGAAATTCTACCCATATATGGGAAATCCGTATTACTGATGAGAACGACCAACTGGTATGCGTTTCCCGCATTACTATGGCAGTATTAGATAAAAAATAAAACAGAGATTCACTTAAGAAATATAAAATACGTGTAACTACCGGAGGATTAAATGAGGTTAATAGTAATACTATCTCTGCTGTTTTTATCTGTTTCACTTTTTGCGATGACAAGCGTTAAGGATATACAGTCGTTTACATTAAAGAATGGTATGAAAATTATTGTGCTTGAAGACCACTCCATCCCCAACGCTAATATGTACATATTCTGGAAAGTGGGTTCCAGAAATGAAGTCCCGGGTATAACTGGTCTGTCCCACTTTTTCGAACATATGATGTTCAATGGCGCCAAAAAGTACGGTCCTAAAGAATTCGATCGTGTAATGGAAGCCAACGGCGGATCCAATAATGCTTATACTTCAGAAAACATAACCGCATATACCGATTGGTTCCCTTCCAGTGCGATGGAAACTATATTTGACCTTGAAGCGGATAGAATTGGAAATCTGGCCCTTGATGACAATATGATTGAGAGCGAACGCGGTGTAGTGCTATCAGAAAGAATAACTGGATTAGAGAATAGTAATTGGTTCTTTTTAAATGAGCAAGTGAAATCCGTTGCCTTCATGGCTCATCCTTATCGCTGGTCGGTCATAGGCTATGAATCGGACATAAAAAATTGGAGAAAAGAAGATCTGCAGAAATATTTTGAGACCTACTATGCACCTAATAACGGCGTGGTGGTTATGGTCGGGGACCTCACCTTAAGCGAGGTCAAGCATTTGGCTCAAAAGTATTTCGAACCCATACCGGCGCAGAAGCCACCCCGGCCGGTACACACAGAAGAACCTGAGCAATTGGGTGAGAGAAGATTGTGGGTTACTAAAGACGTAAGCACAGCTCATATTATGATTGCCTATCACGTACCCGAGACAAAATCCGACGATTATTATGAGCTAGACATTCTGAGCTCAATACTTTCTGACGGTAGATCCTCACGCTTATATAATGCACTTGTCGATGAAAAACAATTAGCTATCAGAGTTTTTACATATTATCCACAATCTTTTGATCCAAATTTATTTTATTTTTATGCTGTATGTAATAAAGATATACATGAAAATGATCTTGAGCAGGCGATATATGAAGAGATTGAAAAAATTATTAATGATGGTATCAGCGAAAAGGAATTACAAAAAGTTAAGAATCGAAAATTAGTGGAGTTTTACCATGAAATGGAAACCATCAACGGCAAGGCCAATACTATCGGTACCTACGAGATATTTTTCGAAGATTATGGCAAGCTCTTTAGTGCTCCCGATGACTACAAGAAGGTGACAGCTGAAGATGTGAAAAATGTTGCGGCCAGGTATTTTCGCAAAACTAACCGAACCGTGGGTATCCTGAAAAGCACCCTGGAGGAAACAAAATGAAATCAAAATATCTAATCCCGGTCATTCTGATTCTGTTGTCTTTTATTTTAAATAATAATTTTATAAGCTCTGCAAGGGCAGAAAATGCTGCATTTAAATTACCCGCTTACGAAAAAGTAGTCTTGTCAAATGGATTAACTCTTTACTTGATGGAGCAACATGAAGTACCATTGATATATGTTTCCGCTGTTTTTCCAGCCGGAGCAATCAAGGACGGTGAAAAATATGGGCTGGCATATTTAACAGCTCAGGGATTATTATTAGGATCGAAAAATTATACAAAAGATCAAATAGAAGAATATCTTGATTTTATCGGTGCCGATTACAGTAGTTATGCCTCCCTGGAATATGCAGCAGTCAAAATGTCATTCGTAAATACAGACCAGGATTCGGTTTTTCCTATTCTGAAAGACATTATCGTTAATCCAGTATTTAATCAGGAAGAATTTGACAAAAGAAAAACGCGCCTTCTTGCCGAGTTGGAGGAAGAAAAGGATCGACCACGCAGTGTAATCGGTAATTATTTCAATAAATTTTTATTTCAGGATCATTTTTATGGTAATCCCGTAACCGGTACCACAGGTAGTGTAAAAAATATTGTGGTTGAAGATTTACATGCCTTTTACAAATCCAACTATATCCCTGGAGAATCGGCAATTGCGATTGTTGGAGATTTTAACAGCTCTGAAATGAAAGACAAAATAAAAAATCTGTTTCAAGACTGGCAAACAAGAGGAATTCCCACCTCGACTCCGGATGTGCCTATTCCCTCTTACAATGAAAACAGATTGCTGCTTGTCAACAAAGAAGACGCAACAGAAACCAGATTCCAGATTGGCAGTTTTGGCATTAAGCGAAGTAATCCCGACTATGTGGCCGTTCAGGTAATAAACACCATATTCGGTGGCCGTTTTACATCCTGGCTTAATGATGAATTACGCATCAATCGCGGTTTGACTTATGGAGCCCGGAGCTATTTTACGGAGCTGCGAGAGGGGGGAACCTTTGTAATTAGCAGTTTTACCAAAACAGAAACGACCGTCGAAGCCATGGATGTTGCTCTGGAACTTCTGCAAAGACTGCATATAGAGGGCATAGATAATGAAACATTAATTTCAGCAAAAAACTACATTAAGGGTCAGTTTCCACCAGATTATGAGACAGCAGGTGATTTAGCTACGCTTTTAACATCTATGTTTGTCTATGACTTCGATGAGTCATTCATCAATGATTTCCAAAAAAATGTAGATGAAATGACTACTAAAAAAGCCGGGCAGATCATCACGCGATATTTCCCCAAAGATAATTTGCAGTTTGTCCTGATAGGGAAGGCTCCTGAAATACGCGAAGCTGTGCTAAAATACGGCAAATTGACTGAGAAAGAGATCTCGGCAGATGGTTTCTAAATAAAAGTTAACGTACCTTCGACTTTATCTCTGAACACTGTTGTCCACTTATCTAATATTTTTAGATTTCACACCGATAATAATATTAAAGACGGCTCGTGTATATATCAGAATATACACGGATGTGATATAATGATTAAGTTTTTTAAGCGAGGTAATCATTATGTCTGATTCTGATTATAACAAATACATTATTGATGAACTCTATGCTGTTCTCAAACGTATAGACAAAAAAGCCTATCCCGAATATTATCAATTAATTTTACAGGAAATCAAATCAAGAAATGGGAAGACTTTACCTTCACAAGAAAAATATAACAAAATGGAGATCAATAATAAAGAGTCAAACTCATCACATGTAACTCCAGCAAAAACAACAAAATCAAGCACTCACAAAGCGGAAAATTATAAATGGTGGCCTCTTTCCGACCTTTTAAACCATATCTATTTTCTATTTAAACGACTGTTACTAAAAACCCCTTCACTGTAACCTCTATCTAATAATCTTTAACCACATCCTTATTTTAAATGCACAAGTTTCTTGGTTTCCACAAACTCTTGCCCTGAGCTTGTCGAAGGGCTTCCTGCGCTCAGCCGATACAAATACACGCCGCTCACAAAACCACTTGCATCCCATTCCACCTTGTAACTTCCCGCTTTCTGCTTTTCAGATACCAGGGTGACTACCTTCTGACCCAGGAGATTATAGATGCTCAGATCAACATAAATGGGCGAATGGCCATTCGCTCCTACATGGTATCTGATAACTGTCTTAGGATTGAAAGGATTGGGATAATTTTGCATTAATGCAAACTCTGTTGGCATGTCAGAGCGAATATCATCAATCGCGCCGACAGTATAACTGAAAGATGAAGTTATATCACTCTCTGGTTCGAAAACGATCCTGCCATCGTCATAGGTTAAAAATGAAATCCCCTTGCCAAATATTTTCATCAAATCGGGGTTATGGGGGTCTTGTTGATCAAAACTCATCAGCAACAATTGCGCATCCGTTGTAATAGATTTAGTATTAATATTGCCAAACGTATGTTCCGGAATAGAAAGAGAATATTGTTCTTGTTGACTGATAATGATATCATATCGTGCTTCAGGCGCCAATTCATCACGATGAATAATAAAACCTGCATAGTCAGCTGTTGAGATGTCATAAACTTCAGGACTTGCAGTATTTTCCAAAGGAAATAGTACACTCAGAAATTTCGTATCCACAGCCTCTTTTGAGGCACGTAGACACATATGTGTCTTCGGAGTTAAAAATCCATCACCATGCATAAATAAGGAATCGCTCAGATTGACCTGACCGCCAATTGCGGTTATATAGGCAACTAACGTGGCATCCCCTTGAGACCATACGGCTCCATTGGATAATAGCTCATAACTGCCCCCACTCTTTCCACCTCCATTACCGTGCAATAAAAGCTGATAATTTTTTAAAGTAGAATGGGCATTATCCACAGCATCGTCGATTACAAAATATCTATTATCCGCAAATAGAGTTCCTCTGGTAATCGCAACGTTGTTTGTATCACCGACAATATAGTCCCACACTTCCTGACTATCCAGCGAATCGATCATTTCATAATGCCGGCCATATTGGGCGGAAACATCCACATAAGAGAATCCTTCTGAGATGTAGCTGTTGCCAAGATAGCCGTCAGTAGGGCTTGGTGAGCTGTAAAACGTTGGAAGTCCTATTCCGGACCAGCGTACCACAGGACCAGATGGTGGTTTGGGACCAAATCCATCAACTAAAATTAAATTATGATTTTGTGGCTTATTTACCTGATAATGGTAATTAAATCGAATATACCCGGCATCCAGTGCAAGTGCTTGACCTTTATACCCTAAAATGAAACTTGTCACATCCGCATGATCATGAGTTGAACCGGCCTGGCGTGCAGAACTGTGCTGACCGTAGAGATGGAAATATATAGCCTCACTTCCCCAATCACTTCTAAACACCGCACTACCCGCTTCGGGAAGTATCTGAACATTACCCCAATCACCAGGAACCTCACCGACCAGGGCATTTCCTGCCGCAATATATTCTATCCTTAAATCAAAAGGATCTGCCAATTGCCAATTCAACAGCGCCTCATCCGATAAAGTTTTATCAAAAGAGTGATATGGCCAGGAATAATATCCTCCGAAAATTGCAAGTTCAGGCAGATAATGATCCTGAAAGCTGTCTTCTAATGCGGGTAATCTTCCTTCTGGCATACGGATTTTAGTTATCCAGTCATATATTTTATAATATTCCGTATCATACCACGGTGATTGTATTGATCGTGTAATGCTGTTATAGGTGTAATCTTCTGTCCAGTCTCCATTAAAATTGCGCATGGCTATAAAAAATGGAATGAGATGTTTAAAAGAATATCTCAAATAATAGGGACCCTCAGCATAACCACCATCTGCGTCCACTTGCCTCAAACCATCCGATCCATCTTCAAATAATACATACCGGATGACGCTCATGGCCAGCTGAATCCAATCTTGGGCGTATTGGGATTCATTCAGCGTAATAGCGGCCAGACCGAGCGCGCTGGCGATCATAAGGCGA
>SMTZ1_10001280_pt1 | contig 24956 bp, 8 predicted proteins | sample DeeMarSWOR136_30_FD_25667 | JGI IMG/M metagenome (IMG submission 25667) | reverse complement strand
TGTTGGTCTAGTGCACCTGCTCTTACTTCTTGTGAATAATCACCTAGCTTAAGAACATCAAGTTGATGGGTTTCAACATCATAGTGGTATAGACCGGGTTCCAAATCTTCAACTCGATTTATCAAAAGGTAGGTTTCTATTGGGTAGAGTGCTCCTGCAGAAGGAGCAGTCCTGAGTTTGTATTCCCCAATGGAGGCAGTGAGTCCCTGAGTCGCCCAAAGGATTTGTGAGAGATCCTCCAGCTTAATAGGGTCTCGAGTGTAGGCACGCACACTTCTTCGAGTTCTTAGCACCTCCCAAAGACCAGGACCACCTTTGATAACAGGGGGAGGAAGATCAATCTTCTTGGCCTTAGGATACTTCTTGTAGACCGCTGGTCTAGTACTCCAATCCAATCTGTGACCTGGCAATTTACCTCGCTGATATTTAGTAGCAGAATGAAATTCATCACCGATTCCTGGCATAAACCACTATTGGTCAGTTGTTTTATGAATCCAATGATGTGTCTTTAGTTCTAATATTTCATTTAGTTCGTTATAGATTTCACCAGAAGGCATAGACTTTAATCGGGGCTTTGAACAGCCCCAACTCGCTTGACGGGTGATAACAGCTCGTCTGAAGGAGACAAAGGGGCTCAAATAATGTCTGAAGAAAAACTCTCCGTCGAAGAGTTGAAGAAAAAAGCTGAAAAGCCTGGAAAGGACGCTTTGGTCCTGCACCCATTTTACCAAGGTAAGATTATGAGCATTGGTAAAGCTCCAGTCCGAGACTTCTCAGACTTTGCAATCTGGTATACTCCTGGTGTGGCAAAACCATGCTTGGATATCAAAGAAAATCCCAATATGGCCTATGAGCATTTGAATAAAGGCAACATGGTGGCTGTTGTTAGCGATGGTACTCGAGTGCTTGGTCTAGGTGATATTGGTCCACTTGCCGCAGGTCCAGTCATGGAAGGAAAAGCCATTCTATTCAAATACCTTGGAGGAGTGGATGCATGGCCTGTCTGTGTTGATACAAAGGATGCAGACAAGATCATCGAATTCGTCAAACTCCTTCAGCCATCCTTTGGTGGCATCAATCTTGAGGACATTGCCAAACCTAAGTGCTATAAGGTTCTCGAAGAACTGAGGAACGATCCTGATATCAAAATTCCAGTATGGCATGATGATGCACAGGGGACGGCTACTGTAGTGCTTGCAGGGGTACTTGGTGGTTTGAATGTTGTCAAGAAAGACGTCGAGAATATCACTGTAGCTTTCCTGGGTGTTGGAGCAGCAAACACGCGTACAGCCTACTTATTGATTGCAGCTGGAGTTGATCCAAAGAACATCATAATGGTAGACAGCCAAGGTGCAATATATGCAGACCGTGAAGATATTGTGAAGGAAAAGGATGATGACTTCTTCAAGTATGACCTAGCCCAAAAAACCAATCCTGATAGAAAGACAGGAGATCTTGGTGAGGTCATAGATGGAATGGACGTACTAATCACAGCATCACGACCAGTTCCAGGGACTGTGAAAAAGGAATGGATTTCAAAGATGGCTACGGATTCAATCGTTTATGCATGTGCCAACCCTCTCCCCGAGATTTGGCCATGGGATGCCAAAGAAGCAGGTGCTCGAATAGTAGGAACTGGACGGAGTGATTTTGACAACCAAATCAACAATTCTCTTGGATTCCCAGGCATCTTCCGAGGAACCCTCGACGTGAGGGCAAGTACCATCACTGATGAGATGTGTATTGCCGCTGCTCAGGCATTGGCAGACCTTGGTGCAAAAGAAGCCAGTGAGCGTAAGGTGATCCCAACTATGGATCAGTGGGAATTGTATCCTGCTGAAGCTACAGCTGTAGGAATGAAAGCTATAGAGCAAGGGATTGCCAAGAAACACTGGGAGGAAGAAAATCTCTATAGGCATGCGGAGGAAATCATAAAGCGTGCTAGAGGCGCATCAGAGATTCTCTATGAGAAAGGTTTCATTCCAAAGGCACCTATTTAACGATTTCAACAGGATCCTACCTAACTTTGCTGGGAGGACACCCTCTCTCTTTTGCCGCAATCATTTGGTGTATTATATCTCAATTTTAAGATTACATTGCGCTATATTATTAAGAAATGAAAATTCTACCCACGAAACTTGGTGAGCCTTCTTACATAATGTAACCGACTTGCTGAAATCCCTGGAGAAACAGAAATGTCCTATGACAAATGCGTTCGCTGCGGCTCATGTCTGCAGTTTTGTCCGATGTTTGATGCAACTGGTGAGGAGCAGTTCTCACCCCGAGGGAAAACCTATCTTTTGCAAGTAATGGACCAGATTGAGGATGATGAAGAACTAGGGAAGGAGTTTAGACGTCTCTTGTTCCAGTGTTCACTTTGTGGTCGATGCGAGGAAACCTGCTCTTCCGGTGTTGACCTTCTAAAAATCTGGCATGAGCAAAGAGCAAAGGCCATTGAAACCGCTCCAGAGGAGTTTGCATATCTAGACCCACTTAAGGATGCTCTTGCTAATGTAAAGAATATCTATGGACTTGCAGCTGAGGACAGAGCGATCTACTGGCTCGATGAACTCGAGGACGAAATCCCAGGTCTGGAAGATCGAGTCTATGAGAAAGGGAAAACAGCTGAAGTCATGGTATTTCTTGGCTGTCTGATGTCATTTAGGGGAAGTCAGATTGATGTACTCCGATCACTCTTCAAGACTCTTGAGAAACTTGAGGTCGACTATCTTGTTATGGGCTCTGAAGAGTTTTGTTGTGGACACCCCCTCTATCTTATTGGAGATGATGAGGGGGCTCAGAAGCTGAGAAACCATAACAAGCAGGTCATGGAAGATGCTGAATCAAAGAATGTCATAACATGTTGCCCTGGTTGTCTTATTCAACTTCGAGAACATCACAATCTAGATAGTATTGGAGCATTGCATCACACACAATTCTTTGATAGAAAACTGGAAACGATAACTCAGTATAAACAGACTGAGGAGTTTTCGTATCATGATCCATGTGAGCTGCACAGGATTCTTGAGATAAAAACAGAGCCCAGGTCAGTCATTAATAAAATGGGAATTAAGTTTAGAGAGATGGACCTAGCCTGTTGTGGAGGTGGAGGTCTCTTGAGAATGACAGATCCGGACCTCAGTGACAAGGTCATACAATTACGAGTGGCTAGAGAAGGTGTGAAAGATACGATTGTGATTACAGCTTGTCCTTCGTGCAGGGAACAGCTACTTGGACAGGACCTTAAGACCAAAGACATCGTTGAATTAGTGTCAACTGCATTGGGAGGAGATGTTGAGTAGATGAGAATTCGAGATGTTGTAATCGGTGCAAATGCAAGCATGTACTATAAGCTAAACTTCGGAAAAATCAAAGGAGTCTACTATCCTCGTTCTGAACAAGAAGTGATAGCAGCGATAAAACACGCACATAGCAATGGACTCACTGTGACACCCAAGGGTGGCGGATCAGGTCTTAGTGGTGCGTGCACTGGGGGTAATGAAGAACGTCTGATGATTAGCAGTCTACAGATGAAAGAGGTCTTAACAGTTTCAAAGGACCAAGGGTATATTGATGTGCAACCAGGAATAACACCAGACAAGATAAACGAGTTCTTAACACCAATGGGAATGCGATTCTATATTGCACCAAGCAGCCGTGACATTGCAACTGTGGGAGGGATTCTTTCTACAGATGGTGGAGGAAACGATACTTGGGTTCACGGTACAATACGAGATAAGACACGTCGTGTTAAGATGGTTCTATATGATGGTAGACTTCTAACTATCGATGTGAATGGTGTCAAGAGTAGCGATCCCGAGCTAGAAACACAGCTGAATAAGATTGGTATGTCGATGCACGATGTTGCAAGTTCTCACGGAACTCTTGGGTTCATCACTGAGTTGCGTTTGTCAATTGGTCCTGTAATCAATGAAACTTTGATTGGGGGACTTGCTGAGTTTGAGGAATGCAACTCTCTTGGTCGAGCTCTAAATGAGATGATTGAAAGGAAGAGTCCAGTTAGGTATGGAGAAGCAATAACATCAGCTCATGTTGATGTTCGAGAGGATCTGAATCCCCCGTTGCTTATTGTTGACTTTCCTACTGACTATGAATCAGAGATGAAAGATATCATGGACTACAAACCTCTCGATAAAGAGGGCCTCGCAAGAATGAAAGACATTAGACTAAAATTGCCTAAGAGAAATCCGAAAGTTGGGATTCAGGTTGCGCTCTTTGAAGGCTATGGGTTCTATGGTGACAGCTTGGTTCATCTTCAAGATCGTCTTGACATGATAAACGCTCTTCTAATCGACCATGGCCTAACTCCATTTGCAAAGTATGGACACGGTCCAAGTAAATGGTATTTAGGCGACAACACACCAACATATGGACTGATACTTCACTCTAGAGAAATCAAACCAGAAGATAAGACCGGACCAGAGATGCTCGATACGGTTCTTGCCATAGTTGACTTATGCGAGGCTACTGGAATCACACCGAAACCTGAACACAAGTGGCTTTATTCGGATGAACTCAAGAAAAAGAGACTTGCAGAAATCAGAGCAATAATCGGTCAAGGTTTCAATCCCTTCTTGCTCTCTCCAGAGTGCAACGAGGTTCTTGGTTCAATGGTTTAAGACCAACTTTACCAGGATATTGGTGAATAATCTATCAAAGTCTTGGTGCCTGCTTTATACACAGGAATAGTACAGCTATGAAGATCACTATTGAAAGTAATGAAGCTGTAAGTTGCCCTCCTGGTAAAGCCTCTGAAAACCCCGGACTATTGAGCATACCAACGACAATGAAGAACAATATAGACAGGACACAATAAATCGTAGTGTTTCTACATTCATTCCTTGATTGAAACTCGAACTGTGTATTCAAAGGTTCCATCTGGTTATCAAGTGAAAATGACAATTAATTCACAGTGATTTCCTGCAAGTCAGACAAGTATATGTCTTGTCTTTGACGTAGCTTTTAGCATAAACCTGGGAAAAGAGAACGATGGAAGTCATTTGGCAGAATACCTCGCATTGTAAGTAAAACTGTTGTCATCCATGAACACCCCTAATGAGTGATTATTATGTTGCACATCAGTTGAGTTGTGTAAATCCATAGAAGAATACTTTCGGACATCTCAGACAGGTGTTTATATACTCTCTAATAGACGAAGTTCTGATGAGTATGGTCCGACCACATCGCAGCCCAAAGGGCCTATTCGATCCATATTATGTGCCTGAAAAGCTATTGCATAGAGACCGTGAACTTGGCAATATCAATGGGGTGTATAGAGACTCCTTTGAGGGGGAGTATGGTATCAACACGCTCGTGCATGGAATTTCAGGAGTTGGAATGACCGTCTTCTCACGTTATTTTCTCACGAAGCTTGTGCCCGAGCAGTTCAATTCGCATACAGTATATGTTGATGCAAAGCATAAGGATACCCTCGAGATTGTTTCAGAACTAAATGACAAGATTCACAGAGAAACAAACAGACCAATCACTGTTGCTTTTGATCTTGACATTCTCTGGATGCAGTTCAAGAGAACAGCTTCAGCAACTGACAAAAGAACAGTGTTTGTTATTGATAATATAGATGAAACCAATGAGGAGGTCTATACGAAGCTAGCAAGACTCTCTAAGGAGATTCAAGCTAGCACGATTGGTGTACTCAATAGTCACGACTATAGGTTGCTTACAAAGCTACCAGCCACTCACATGTCCTATGACTTCGAGGTTCCTCTTGACATATACACACAGTCCCAGTTATATGATATTGTTAGGATGCGAGTTGAGGACACTTTCCCTCATCAACTCACCGAGGAAGTTGTCCGCTACATAACAGATCTAGTTGTGGAGTTTGATGCTTCAAAACCAAAGACAACAATTGAAGCTCTGAAGGCGTTATGGCCACTGGCTTCAAGAGGTCAAGAGATTGACTCAGATGCAGTGAGAAGTGCAACAATGTCCATAACATCCTTTGCTCACGATAATGACTACATGGACCTTATCGAAACCATTAGCATGAATGATTACATGACACTCTTGGTTCTGGAGGCTATGTGTGAACACCTGATGCGATACAAGACAGAAACCTACATAGATCGTCAGACATTGAATGAGCTTGTAGAAGTGAAATGTGAAGAGCTTGGTGTTCGTTATGCTCAAAATGACATTGAGAAGAGTCTTCAGACGCTCATCTTCCAAAGCATTGTCTTCGAGTCAGGATATTCCAGAAATCTTCTCTATGTGCTTGCACCACCTGAAATTATCTATGATGCTGCTATTGGTTTAAGACGCGAACTAGCTCGTAGAAAGTAAAAGAAGAAAGGATGATGGCCGGAAACCCGGCCCTTCATTCTATGGATTATGCAGCTTTCTTCTCTGCAAATTCCTTCTTGACCCAGTCTTCTAATCCAGCTGCGCCTTGAATGTTTGCAAGATCTGCATCCAAGTTGTCAGGCTCTAGAACTGCAACCCAACCTGCCCCATAGGGATCATCATTCAGAAGTCCTGGATTGTCCTTGAGTGCATCGTTGACCTCAGTAATGGTTCCGCCAACAGGGGCCTTTACTGGGCCGGTCCATTTTCCTGATTCCAGTGTACCAATGCTACGCCCAACAGCGATAGCTTTGCCAGCTGGTCTCAGTCTGACGAACTTGATTTTGCCAGCTAGGTCCATGCCAAAGGATGTAAAGCCAATTCTGACTTTGCCTCCTTCCTTCTTGACCCAGATCTGGTCCTCTGTATAGTGTAGATCATCAGGGAAATCGAAACCCTCGTAAGTTACCATGGTAATGTCACCTTAGTTTTTGTCTGTTTGACGGCTACTTAAGACATTTACTCTTGGTAGAATTCTCATGAATTTACGGTTCTTTCACGTACTTTCAGTTGTATCTCCATTCATAGCACGTTTTAGTTGTTCTGCTTCATCTACGTCAATCTCAACGTAAAGAGTTCCTGAATAGCCACAATCCTTCTCTTCACAATAATACGTGGTTGGAACAAGCCATCCAGAAACTGATGTCTTGGCATCACTGATCTTATCAGAGCCACATTTGGGGCAGACTCGAATTTTCCTCATAGACACGCTGCATCCTCCCGGCGTGGATACAATATATTATTGGTTGTCCCTTAAAACAATTACCTGATTCGGAAACCTATCTTTCGTCCTTCTGGGGGTGGTTATATTGGACTGGCCATTAACTAATCAGTGAGATGAGATTGCCTGAAACTCCACTGCGACCAGGTTTTCATACTGCAGACGAGTTCATGAGTGTAAAAGTTGAAACGGGAATAGTAGCACTTGACAGCCTCCTCGGGGGTGGACTTGAGTCTGGATTAGTTCATCTCTTCTATGGTGATAGGTCACTACATGATGACTTTCAACGTATTGCAGTGAAAGTGCAGACCTCACTTGATAAGGGAGGATTGGAAACACCTACGATAATCATCGACAGTGCAAACATTATCAAACTGGAGAAGTTCACGCAGCTTGCGTATGAGTATGATATAGAACCAGAAACAGCTTTGGAACGAATCTACATCTCTCGAGCGTTCAACTCACCTCAGACGTATGACCTTGTGATGAATCAACTTGAGGGATTTCTTAACACAGTCCCTGCAAGAGTCCTAATGGTGACAGGACTTCCTCAGTTATATCTGGAAGAAGGACTAAAGGGAGAGGGAATGCAAGAGATTTCCCACATGGCATCGAAAATATCAACTCTTACACTTCGCAGAGGAATATTCTCTCTTGTGTCTGCGCCAGTTTCGATAAGAAAACCAAATTTTCCACAGGGCGGAAGAACACTTACAGGTGCAGCCCAAGTACATGTTCATGTTTCAGAGTCAAAGTCAAGACGAGTCTACACTCTGGCCAAACATCCTCAATATCCTGTTAGAAGGACTAACAGAATAAAGATTATCTCGTCTGGGACCACTCTGCCGCTCTCATATTTCCTTGCGAGCAAAGAGGAAACATTGGATGACTAGATTTTCTTGCCTTTCCTGGACTTCTCAACATCCAAACTTCTAACGAGCTCTTCAATGAGTTCTCTTGGTAGCTCACCAGCCTGTTTGATGATGATGTCAATCTCAGCCAAAGGCACACCTTTCTCAAGCAACTCTTTTCGAAGCTCTTCTATTTCGAATGGACTCATTTGGTCACTTGAAAAGCTGAAATCCTCAGTTGGTACATCTGGCTCATCTGGTTCTACATCCAGTTCAACATCTGGTTCTTTCTTTCGAGGTGCAAGGAACACTGGTTCTTCTTCAAGCTCTTCAGGTTCTTCATCTAGGGTATCTTCAGGAGTTCTTCTACCTTCCTCACCAGCGAGCCTCTGAGAAGCTTCTTTCTGTATTCGCTCAATGGTTTCTTCAACAGTTATTCCTTCTCGCCTCGCTGCGCGAATAGCTTCCTGCATAATGACTTCCTTAACAAATGCAGCCTGCTCACTCATCTTCATCTTGGCAATATCAGCCTTGAAATCATCGAGTTCTTGTTGATTGAGGTTGGTAAGGATTGAAAGTTGAATTAAAAGCCCGCCAAGCTCTGGCACTTCTACAGGAATGGACTCCTCAGGAAAAGCATCGACAGGGCGAGTCATTCCCAACTTTTCGTATGTGTCAGTATATAGATCTGCAATGATTTTTTGACGACTACGTACTTCTTTCACAGGTTTGGGTATTTTGCCTTTCTTGATGATTTTAATCTGATTGTTGATCATTCTGAGCTGTTTTGGCACACTCCAAACTCTCATGTAAGCAAATCCTAAGATTGCAATAATTAGCACGATTGGAAGACCAAATGTGATTCCATTAGTGACCAAAACATCTACGTTGTTTTGAAGGACTTCAATAAAAAGTAATGCGGAACCAAGAGAATATGACTCAGCATTTAGATTGATTGTAACAGTTCCAGATCCCGGACTCAGCATAAGTCCACGAGTGTTTAAGCTCAAGAAATACTGTCCAGCTGCTGAGCCCGCTTCAATCTGGGCGGAGAATGGTGAACCAGCACTAACATTAGCAGTAGAAGTAGCGCTAGAAATACCAAGGTTGTGCCAAATATCATGATAGAAGAGTTCCAAAGTGATAATTTCACCATTAGTAATTATTGTGGGAGGTGTTCCTATAATGATTAGTTCAGCAGGTATATTGATGACCCCAATTTTAAACAGAATGTCTGTTGTGGAACGATTACTCAGCGTCATCTCGATATAGAGTCGATACTCTTCTGAACTTGCCTGAGCTGCAATGATAGCGTCCATCGTATCAAAGACAACTCTATAGAGTCCACCTCCAAGAGTAATAACTGTCACATTGAGATACCCATCTATAGTTGGACCTCGAAGATAGCTATTTGGTGTGGAAGTTGCCCCAAACAATCCGCCAACAAAGCCCTCAGAGTTATCCGTATCATTGTACCAGAAATCAATTGCCATCGAATCTCCAATAGGTATCTGAAGATTGATCAAATCCTCTAAGGTACCAGCATAAGAGGGGGTATATTCGACGGATTCAACCGAAATCTCTGTGGGAACTTCTAAGATTCGAATCTGGATAATCGCATTTGCTTCAAGATGATTGGCTTTTGTGAAACTCACTGTTAGTGGTAAGTAGCTTGAACTTCCTCTGAGCAATGTTGTATTTAGAAAGACAAGATAAGTTCCATTGTTAAGATCAATTGCTACTGATGATTCTAATCCAGGTAGTGTCAGAGTTACATCTGCATCAGGGATTCCTGTTCCAAATGATTCTGACCAGTATATAAACTCAAGATAACCACTCCAACCCCAATAAAATTCGCGGCCAGAGGGGGGAGTTACAGAAGTTTGTATACGAGTTATTGCCACGGTGATTAATTTTAATGATGTTGCATAGAGAGACATATTGTTCCAAGGAATGAATCTTAGCATAATGGGTACAATCCCATAGCCAATTGTTGTAGTATCCAAGTAGGTACTAAACGTACCATTCCCATAGTCGATGGTAAAGTTATCAATCAACCCTAAATCTTGTATCGACCACTGTACTGTACCATTCCAGAATGGTATATCACCTGCATCTATGACTACATTTACTGTAAGTAAACCCATTTCAGAGTACACAAATGTCATTTCTTCTGCCATATTGAGTCCTAATTGAATCTCGGTTGCTGACTGAAGTACATAGAAGGTAACCGAGGATAATGCGGGATCATAATTCTTTGTTGTTGCAGAAATGATTACATTATAGGGCGTTCGAGGAGCTCTTTTTGTCGCAGTTTCATCGTTCTCGGGAAGTGTAACTGTATAGTACCCAGGAGTACCATTGTATGTTAATGGGAAGGACACACCTTCAATAGTTGCCACGACCTGAGTATCAATTGAATGAGAGATTGGATTACTGGTCCCGTCAATAAAGTAGACAGTTATTATTAGGGCCGCACCTCGATTAACGCTAATTACTGGTAGGGCTGGGTCTATCAGAGTCAATTGACTATCAAGGTTTGTAATGACGAGTGTCACGTACGCGACTGCTTCTTTATAAGCGGTCAGATTTTCTATAATGAAAGTTATCACATATGTACCAGCGTCAGCAAGTGATGTATCGATATCAGCTTGATATAGTCCACTTCCAATCTCCCCTGCAGGTCCAGCATAGATGAATGCTTCATTCCATATCCATTTCATTTCTGCTCCTAATACGGGGCTACCATCAAGAAGGCTGGTGTAATTTAGAGTGATAGAAGCCGAACTCTGCCACTGTCCTGTAACAAGATCAGCCAATGGGACAAAGAGCGTATCAATCTTGGAAACAATTCCAGTCATAGTAATCGTTGGTAATCCAAGATAATATGGGGAGGACCCATTCCATCCAACATCAAGATCAAACAGATACGTTCCGGGAACACCTAAGGCAGTTGTATCAATCTGGATCGTATAGATTCCTATTCCTTTAATTACAATGAAATCGACACCTTCTACTAGACCACCCGTTTTAAGATCGAAAGATATCAGAGCATCAATCACCGGGTTGCTTGAGTCTGCATCCAACAATGTAAAGGACAAATTGAGTAGTTCCCCAAATGCTGTTTCTTCAGCAGATAACACTGTATATGACATCAATCTTGATCTAGTTGAAACTCTAACAATTGTTGAATCATCAAAGTAATAGGGAGCACTTCCGTCATCCCAATCAACTCGAATTGTTATGTTATAGCTGGTTACCAACCCAGGACTAAGTACAGTTGAATTGACCTCTACTGTGAATGTACCGGCAATTCCAGTTATCATGTATTGACCTAATGCTAACAAAATACCTGCAGCCCAGACCTCAATTTCTGATGAAGTAATAGTAGTAATCACTACCCCGCTACCAAGATCCCTGTATACGAATTGGAATGTAACATTGTCTAGATATCTAGCTTGAGTGGGCGGTGTTATGATTTCAACATTAGCCTCTCGTCTGGTCACGTATACATCGACATTTAGATTAGCATTATCATGATATGGAGCTCCGCCACTCCAGATTGCACGCACTTGGACAGTGGTATAAGCTAGACCATCCAATGCAGTCGTTTCCAATGTGAATAGATAGTAGCCATTTCCTTGGTTTGTAAGAACATAGTGAACTCCTTCGGTTAATGGAATTCCACTCTTGTACAGCGATATGCTGGACGCTAATATTCCTTTTCCGCTATCAGAATCGACATACCTAACTCTGAATTGTGCGTCCTCGAGATATGGTGTTGGGTCTGGAGATTCAACCAGAGTCACAATTGAGGAACGGGTTCTAAGTTCAAAGAATACGTATGTATCATCAGAACCATAGAAGGGAGCTTGATTCGCATATGAAGCTTGAATCCTCAATGTATACTCAAGTCCAATGACAAGCTCAGGATGGTTGTAAGTTTCAATCGTCAACTCATAGTATTGAAATGCTGGTTTCCATTCAATGTTGAAGTACCAACTACTTCCATTCAGAATTGTGAGGGTGACTTTTAATGTATCATTGCCAATCGTATCTAAAGTTAAACGATCTTGGAAGTCTAGTATATATACAAGAGAGGAATTGTAGGGTGCTGGTCCAATTGGTTCAGCAGATAGAAGTGAGGACCTATAGAGGACTTTCAGAATACGCATAGAACTTACATTATTGAGATAGAAATAACTTGTCGACATTTCAATTGTTAATTCATAATCTGCGGGGTTGGAGTATGCGGTTGTGTTAAGTTCAACTTCATACATACCATTACCTAAATCTCGTACAGTGTAGTAAACACTGGGAATTGGAAATATGGCATTAAATAGAGTGACCATAGCTCCTTCGATTCCTCTTGTTGCAGCTCCTGAAACATCAGTCCATTCAAGGTTGATGGTGACATTATTCAGATATGCTGTAGGTGCAGGTGATTGATAATCAAAGACTGTCTGTCTAGTAGTCACCATGACGAAGACTGTTCGACCAGTTCGGTTATTGTAGTAAGGTGCACCAGCCCATGTAACACTGAGTGTGAATGACTTTTGACCTAATGGTGCTCCAAATTGACTTGTATTGAAGGAAATTGTAAATTCATGTGTCCCACCATTCCAGGTGAGTGTGTAATCAGAAAGGCTTAAGCTGACATCTAATGCAGGATCATCATCGATTGGTACACTTGCGCCGCCAGTCACATCTTCAAATGTGAATGAGAATGTAGCATTCTCGCCATAAGCCTGAGGCGTCGGAGGTACGACAGATAAAACTGTATCACGTGGTAGAATCCTAACTGAGATGACATCGAATCGATTTGTATAGAATGGAGCTACGCCTGCGGTCCAATTGATGTAAACGTTCATGTAGATTAGACCAGTTCTACCAAATATTGTAGTACTGAATGAAATGGAATAGTTTCCAGGCTGCAACACAGGATCGATTTCTGTTATAGTGATTTGACCTAAATCTACTATTTGTCCCTGGAAGTTGACATAGATATGGACATTTCCTCCTCCATAACTTGTATTTGTGATGCCAGCGCCACCGGTTTCAGCATAGTTGAAGATATAGAGCATTGACCCAAGATATGGCGTTGGTTCCGAGGATTGAAGTAGAGTGAGTCGAGAGTCAATCCCTATGATATTTCCAGATGCATTGGTAGACTTATTTTCAAATTGTTGAACAGGTCCGATCCAATCGAAGTAAATGATGAAATTCTGAACACCTTGACCAAATAGGGTGGCATTAATCTGAATTGTATAGTAACCACTTCCATCATTGACTAAGGTGTGAGTTATCCAGTTGGTTTGATTCCAGACACGAGAAAGAATGTTGCTATCATCAGTAATGCCTACTTTGCCATCCCAATCATAGTATCGCAGAGAGATGTTGACAATACCATTGTAGGGGGTTGGCTCTATCGCGCTCACAAGATTGAAAATTGTCACGTGACTACGTACTACTACTTCAATCTCGCAGAAACCATCATAGTAGTTTCCGCTTCCCTCATCGAAGTTGAACCATACAATGTATGTACCGAGGGCATCGGAACCAGTTGTTGTAAAAGACACCTCCCAAGTTATCCCAGTCCAGGTAACAACGACATTAGCTGGTGTACTCCAATTATTCGTTGGGGTTGCGACGTTAATTGGGACACCGTTATCAAGATCATTGAAATCAATGTAGAAGATCTTTGTACTGCCGACAGGCATGTCTAGCGAAACCAGGGAAGGTTCAGCATCCGTGTGTATCTTTGTAATGATGATAGTAATTGTTACACTTCTAGCATCATAGCCAGCTGCATTAGCCTCAAGATTGACAACATGAGTACCAACTGCTAGACCACTGACATCAATGAGGACATCATAATACCCTCCTCCAGTGTGCGTGTCAAAGATTGTAGCATCTAGGGAGGTTATGTCACCTGTTGTTATACCAACGCCACGATCTAAGTCCTCATAGAACAATACTATTGTGATGTCATGGTCATATGGGGTAGACACAGTGTACAAGTTTGCAGTAAGATCACTGCGAGCTGGTCTATAGTCAAAGGTAATGACTAACTGAGTTTTTGCGTAACGAGAATCAGATGGATTCACAGTTACAGTAATTGTATAAGTCCCCTCCGGGAAGAACGAAGCTGCAATAGTTAAATTATATCGTCCATTTCCTAGACCAATCACGACAGCAGGATAGGTGTATGTTGAATTCTTAACAGTGAAGTCTGCTGCAAGCCCATTTATCGGATTACCATAATTGGGTCCAATCTCACTGACATTTAGATAGAGTACAATTGTGAAATCATCTCCATTCGGAAAGATGAGGTCACTTGGTTCATTATAGAGATAGGTAGTCATGCTTCGTATTGTGAGCTGGAATAAATAATCTGAGGGGTCTTGATAGACAGAGGACCCTATCATATTGATGCTTAGAGTTACAGATTCCACTCCAACAGCCCATGAATCATCACCCGTTGGTAAAGTAACTGCGAGTGTTGTAAAGGGAGAGTTCAGGAAGAAGAGAGGATAGCTAGAATCAAACTCAAGGTAATCTACTGACGAGGCAGATACCGCCGCTCCAGTATCTAGGTCTGTTATCATTACAGTTAGTGGAGTATTGTTTCCATAGGGAGTAACAAGATTTCCAACAACTGTTGCAGATGTGTAATGTTTTCTAATTGTTATTTGGAAGACATATGCATCTGGTTCATAATAATTAGAACTAGACATGCTGATAGTTAGTGTGACATCTGCAACTCCGACAGTCCATAAATCAGTATCAAGAGTTAAGCTATATGTTCCAAAAACTTGTGGCCCATAGCCTGATGGAGTCAAGGTAATAGAATCCACATTACTAATGTCAACAAAACCACCAGTATCAAGGTCGATTAGAACTACTGTCAATGGAGTATCAAAACCCCAAGGAGTCAGAAGATCACCTGACACCGAAGCTGCTGTATAGTGTGGTCGAAGAATGAAAGTGATATTCACACTTGCCATTTCATATAATGAGCCAGGTTTAGTCGCATTGATAATATACCAGTAGATTCCGGGAGTAAGACTTGAAGTTGGGATAGAGATATTGTATTGACCATTCCCTTCCGCATCAGGAGAGATTACAGTTCCATTTGCTAATGTGATAGTCGCTCCTGAGATTCTACCATTATTGAATGTGTCAGTGAAAAACAGAGTTGCTGTGAAATCAAACCCTGTGGGTGTAGAGGTTATATTCGTATAATCAAGAGAGGTGTCGTGGTTAAGATCAATATATAGAGTGGTTGAAGCATCAGTGTAGTAGGGATGACTTGATAAGATATTGAGCCTCCATCTAATGTTGTTCTCAAGGTGCGATGTATTAAGCACAAGGCCATACAAACCTCCTCCCTCATCATGGAATTGGAGGTTTGTTCCAGAGCCATAAATGGTCCAATTTGTTGTCATAATAGAACCAGCCACACCAGATGCTGTGATACCATCAGTTAGTTCCACTTGGACATAAACCGAATCACCAATTGTGGCTACAGTTATACTGTCAGCTACTGCATCAGTTGGAGCTGTGAGACTCAATGAGGAAGCATGCTTTATGACAAAGGTTCGTTCATACATGCCCACACGATAGTTGACCGAGCTACCGGAGTCGTTGTAGTAACCAGAAACAACCCAAGAACCAGCCAAAGCTGTCACGTCAACAGTCTTCTTGATTTGAGAATCAGGAGAGGTTCTTTCCTGCTCCGGTCCTATTGAGTAGAATGTTGAGGGGCTGTTTAGATTCTGATACTCAGCTGCACGCCATGCAGTAGACCTACCGTTTGCGGTAGTTGTGGCAGACACCCGGACTTCATCCATAACACCGTCAAACCATGCAAGGTTTCCAGAAATCTGATCGATTAGTCCACCCCCAATTCCCCAATCTGCGGTGAAAGAGAGGTCAGCATAGGTTATGCCTCCACTCGAACCAGCAACATCTACTACACCATTAACTTGGATTCTATTATTTGAAGGAGTACTAGCATCCATGAAACAAGAGAAATAATACCATACGCCAGCTTGCCAGCTTGTTTGACTGGTCCATTTGTACATCTGACCATTACCACCATTCTCAGTCTTGAAGACCAGACTTCCATCAGTAGCGGCTGCTGTTGTATAGTCAGTTCCAACAAGTGCAATGTGCATATCATTGTCGCCATCAAGCATTTTAGTGAAGAGTAGTTTTGTTGTTGTTGAAGTAGATGTGTGAGCTACATCTAGTTTAAACCAACCAGATATCTCAACATCCCCAGCAGGCTCGAGTACTTCTGATGCTAGGATAACAATCTGATCATTTGAGCCATCAAAGTGTTGTCCTAAGCCAACTCTGCCAGAATCATCGAAGTTTCCATTTTGAGTGCCATCATATCCTTCAGATGTTGAATCATAATGAGTTGCTGTCGTTTGTCCAGCAGTAGCATCTTCATCAAGATGCCAAACAGCTGCGAAACTCTCAGTCCACACATCCGCAGGATTCTCCATATTACCAAGAAGGGGATTTCCATAGTACATGCTGACTACAGTGTTAACAGAGCCTGTAAGATTTGTCTTCACCCATGCAACAAGATGACCTGTTGCTTTCTCAAATAGTTCAATCTGGTGTGAGAGGATATGGCCCCCAGATACAAATAGAATATCGTCTCCATCATTTTGGACATCTGTTTGAAGATCAGAATCTGTGATGTCGATCAAGACAGGGAAGTTGTTCACACTTGTAGCAAGATGCCGAGTTCGGTCTATGGTGATGTCTTTCTTGTATCGGAATGATTGCAAAATGTGAGTTGGAGAACCCGATGTGGTGTTAGTAGCAAAGTACCATTCAGAACCAGTTGGATCTGTCAGTACAAATTTGGTGGATGCACCAGTAATCCAACTACTTGTACTCCGAAACAACATCTCATCACTTAGACCGAATGTCGAAGTTGAACCCAATGGTCCACTACTTGGTCCTAATTCAAGATTGAATAGATGGTTCATCGCTACAAATTCGAGCTTCCAGAGACCATGAGTTGTTACAGCGGATTGACTTACAAATACAAGTCCAGTTTCATACCACCACTCTGTAGGATAGCTCATCACTACTCCAATTGGATTTGTCAATGAAATTGGACGCCACTCAGTTTCTTGATAATCTACATTGAAACTTAGACTCTCTACCTCTGCTGGTGGAGAAACAAGAATATACGCAGTCCATGCTACAGTACTTGAGTTGGTAACAACAAACGATGTGCCAGAGGTGAAGCTAGAGGAGAGAGTTGTGGTCGTTTGACTCCAACTGGAGCTATTTGTGAAGGTGCCAGAGAATGAGACTGTGAGAGGAGACCCTGTTCCAACATATGCACCACCTGCCTCCGAAACCTGATATTGGCTATTCACTAACAGACCTCGATCCACTGTAGGAACACCACTCCCAGAGAGGTCTGCAAGACTAAACACAAACAACGCAACAAAAATTAGGGAGAAAAGACAACTTTTCCGCATCATTGGCACCATTTGTTTTCGAATTCTTTGTTACCTACCTTCTCCTCAGGGGCAGGTCTATCATTTGAGAACCAAATTATTCGTTGCCTATATCAATACATGTCGTTTGGATTATTATTCTCAAATGTCAAGTCTGTCTTTTTTTTCGAAATTGATTAAAAGAATGAAAGAAAGTAGGAAATTTCCTAGTCTTTCTTCCCTTCTAGACTCTTGACAAGCTCTTCGACAAGTTCACGAGGTAATTCCTTTGCTTGTTCAATTATGGTTTCAATCTCGTGAGGAGGTACACCTCTTCGTTCGAGGTCTTTCCGAAGCTCTTCTATCTCATAGAGACTCATCTTCTCGGAAATTGTGTCAGGAGGCTCCTCATAGGTGACTTCATCTTCGGGCGGTACCGTTTCCTTTCGTGGGATTTCTTTTGGCTCTTCGTCTTCAAGAAAGACCATCTCTTCAGAAACAGGTTCTAGCACATCAATAGGCTCTACATCTTCCTCCGCACCGAGACGTCGTTGAGCTTCCTGTTCTATTCTGGCAAGTGTTTCTTCAACTGTTCGGCCCTCTCGACGAGCAGCTCGGATTGCTTCCTGCATAATGACTTCTCGTACGAAGGCGGCTTGCTCACTCATTTTCATCTTATTGATATCAGCTTGGAACTCATCAAGCTCCTCAGGGCTTAGATTTGTGAGAATCGCAAGTTGAATGAGAAGCTCGCCCATTTCTGGAACCTCGATAGGAATAGGATCCTCAGGCATCTGTGCTGCAGTTCGTGTTAGTTTCAATTTTTCAAAAGTATCATTGAAAAGCTCAGCAGCAAGCTGTTGTCTGCTTTTTACATCAGAGATTGGTTTTGGCACCTTACCCTTACGAAGGCTCTTGAGCTGACCATTTATCTGGCGAATTCTCTTTGGAACACTCCAAACTTTCACATAAGCGCCAAGTAGCGCTATAATAAATATACTAATTGGCAGACCATAAATAGTAATGTTTTGAAATAGGACATCGAAGTCATTGGCTAGTGTGCGTATTGAAAAAACGATATCAACATCATCATGAAATTCTCGTTTCATTGTTATTGTGATATCTTCTAACCCGCCATACCCAATAGCTTGGATAACTATTCTATAGTAACCATTTCCTATTGAAGAATTGCTACTGATGATTGCTGTTACACCGGGTTCTATAGAAAATGTAGCACCATCAACACCCCAACCATGCCATGTATCGTTGAGATAGAAATCATATGTAATAGTTTCTCCATTAATTATGGTGAACGCTTGGTCGGTGGTAACAACTTCGCCATCATGGAGAATTTCTGTCGGTGTTGTTCTGATTCTGATACGGATTTCTATTGCTTGAAGTTCTCTATTCGCATCAAAAACTTCTATGGAAAATCTGAAGTACTCGCCCTCGATAATGATAGGACCTGAGTGGAGTGCATAAAGCACCAGGTTATTTGTGTCGAATGTGAAATTATAGAATCCGAATCCTTCTCGAAAGACTATTGGCATAGACACACCAGAACCGAAATAGGCAGGAGCTCTCATGTCTGTGAACTCTGAGAAAGTTGCAGAAGTAATTCCACCATTTAATCCTCCAATAGCAAGGATATCATTATAGAATAGTGAGATATCAATGGAGTCGCCCATCGTTAACTCCAAGTAATGTATTCCTTGATCAATTGTTACAAAGTTCTGGTCAGGATAATCAATGATTAGCTCTGTGGGTCTCTCAAGTACTCGAATAAAGAAGCTACGAGATTGGGTTTCATAGTTTTCAAGGAAGAATAAAGTGGATATTCTTTCCCTAACATTAGATTCCAATAATGTTGTATCAATAAAGAGAGTATATGTTCCATTTCCGAGGTCTGTAGCATTGAAATCGAGGTTACCATAGCTATAGGTAACAAATGCTCCAGGTATATACCTCGAATTGTATGTATCAATATAGTCAATGGAGATGTTCCCAGCCCAGCCCCAATACAAGTCTATAGTTGCAGTAGGACCATCAACATCAGTTGGAACATTTTTGACCGTCAATGTCATGCTCGTTATTGTTTGAGCAAGAGTTGTATTTTCTGGATATCCATAGAATGAAACTCCAATAGTACCAAATCCTAGAATTGACGTATTGAATGTCAGAGTCCAAATACCATTACCTATTGATGTAAAGCTGAGACTAATATTTCGAATCGCATCAGTCCAATTCACCATTCCATCATTGATTTCCATAAAGAAAGCAACGTCTTTTGCTGTCGTGAAATTAAGTTGCAAAGTGACATTCTGAAGGTAATACACCTCAAGTTTGGGTGGATCAGGAAGACCAACCACACTAAGCTTCGTTGAAGTTTGCGTGATATATATCTTGAACTGATCAACAGCTGGGTCGTAATTATTAAAGAAGGCAAATATCTGAATATCATAAGATAACAGTGCTGCCAGAATGGTCGCATTCCCAGGTATTATTACATTCCATAGACCTGTAAAGGAATTATATGTCATGTAATATTTTATGCTATTTAGAGATGCATAGACTTGGAGGTATCCGGATTCATTCCGAACTTGGGTGTCATCGATTGTAAGACTGTAATTGGTGTCAAGAAGCCGGACCTCAATGATTACAGAACTACCTCTATTCACTTCTTTTACTATTTCAACCGGTTCTAGGATTACTATTTCACTTGGAATCGTCAATACAACTAATGTTATTGTTGTTATTGAAGTCGTGTACTTATCCTTACTAGCTTCAATAGTCAATACAAATGTCCCAGCTTCAAAACTGTCAGTATCTATTGTTGCGTGATATCGGCCAGTTGATCCTATTTCGTCCAGTGGTCCAATAAATGCCCCATAGGACCAAAATACACTCAATGCGTCAGAGATTGGGATTCCGTTTAGTAGGTCTTCATAATCTACTCTGATTTCTATGCTACTCTTCCAATATGCAGAAACAGATGTTTCAACAGGAGTGAGGGCTGTGTTGATAGCTATAACGTTAAATTGTGGGGTCACAGTTACAGATGCATATACTGAAACAGCTGCTACAATTCTAAGTGTGTAGGGTCCTAGTGTTGGCAAATCAGAAGTACTGAAAGTAATATTATAGATACCTGATGAGCCATACTCATAGACAACCAAGTCTGCAGGTCTTGCTCCACTGACAAGGTATTTCACATTGGAATCTATTATTGCAGCATATCCAGTAACAGGAAGTCCATGGTCTAAATCTCTCCAAGTCACATTAAGTGAAACAGAGTCTGTGTATTGAACCGATGATGGTACCAGTGCATTGACCTGAAGTGAAGTTCTCACCAAATCAACTAGACCAGTCAAAGTTACCAAGGAACGGTTAGAATAGAACGGTGAGAAATTGGGATTCCATTGGACTCTTATATCAAAGAGAAACGTGCCTGTACCAGTCAAAGAAAGTGTATCAACGTTGAATACATAGGTTCCCAGTGCTTCGCTTCTAGTGTAATCAATACCTTCCTGTAGGAAATGACCCTGACAGCTGAATTGGATTATTGCTCCCTCAACAGGATTTCCATTGTCAAGATCTGAAAGATTGATTGTGATATTTAGAATGTCGCCCTTAGGCGTACGCTGAATCTGCTCTGTTTCAACAAGAATGGAGCGTCCTGTAATTGTAATTTTGACAATAGTGAAATCATCAGCATAGAATGGTGCTTGCACAGCAGGCCAATCCACAACCACTCTAATCGATAGACCAGTCACTGGCGAGGTAGAAAGTGTAGTTGAGGAGATATTAAGCTCATATGTGCCACTATTTTCAATAATAGTGTATTCAAGTTGACTGATTTCAGTCATATTAGGCCAGTAGAGATGAATGATAGTTAGGTCAGCTAGTGAAATAGATGTACCAGCATCGAGATCATTGAATTCAAACTCAAAGGTTAGATTGTCCAAATATAGTGTCTGGGCTGGTGGCACAGTGACTTCTAGGTTTGTGGCTCTTGTTCGAACAAGCACACTGACACTTCTTGCGGCATCAGCATGATAAGGTGCACCTGTCCAGTCTGCTTGAATGTCAAGAACATGTATGCCAAGGCTTCCCAACGATGTAGTGAATACAGTTATTGTGTAGTATCCAGGACTACCTTCTGAAATGAGATAGTCTGTAATTTCTGTAAAACCAACTATGGAGATATCAGCACCTGCAATACCTGTTCCTCCTGCATCAGTATCACTATAGAAAACAGTGAAGTTCACATTATCAAGATATGGAGTGGTTTCTGGCTCAATATCAAGTGCAAGTGAAGAGTCTCTGATTCTTATATCGAATGTGATAAGTGCTTGATTTGGTAAGTAGAATGGTGCTTGGTAAGCAAAATCCATTTGTATTGTAAGGCTATGTGATGTTCCAGGAGTCCAAGTTGCATCCCAAAGCGGATTCCATGAGATATTCAATTGATAGTTCTGGAATCCAGCTCTCCAGATTGACGCATATGCCTGACCTGATATCATTATTGTCACAGGATATCCATTGGCAGAATCATTTGCTATAGGTGTTCCAGTGAACAAATCTAGGTAACTCACAATCACAGTAATTGAGGAGCCATATGGAACATCAGGTACAGGATTCGCAGCGACTATAGTTGCACGTTCCTGAATTGTGAATTGACGATTGATTGCCTTTAGAGCATAATAGAAGTTGATTGAAGAAATCTCAACTCTTAGCGTATCTGTACCCGGCGCAAAAGCATATGTTGTATTCAAAGTTACTCTATAAACTCCGGGTGATATTTCCACATAGGAATATTCGCTAACATCAATTGGTGAAAGACCTTCTTTTAACACAAGAGTTGCACCTGTAATGGGAATTGAAGCACCTTCCGTTATATCAGTCCAAGTCACATTGAAGACCACCTGATCACCATACTGCGTTGGTGGAGGTGTCAGATATTCAAGAGAGGTAACTCTAGTAACAATAGTGATGTATGTGATTCGACCAGTTCGATTTGCATAGAATGGAATACCACTCCACGTCACATCAACTCGAATCGCCTTAATTCCTAAGCTACCAAACTGACTCGTGTTAATCGTTATTTCGAAGATTCCTGCATTCTCAACATATGAGAATGTAACATTCATAGAGATTGTCAGTTTTGGATCATCAATGATGTTTAGGCCACTAGTGACATCCTCATATGTTAGCGTAAAGGTTGCATTCTCGTTATAACTTGTCGATAATGCAGGTGTGATTGAAAGGAGTGTATCCCTTGGAAGAACCCTGACTGATACAACATCAGTTCGGTTAGAATAGAAGGGTGAAACACCTTTAGACCAGTTGACGAAGACATTCATATAGATTAAACCAGTTCTACTGAAGATGCTTGTGTTAAATTGAATGGCGTATGTTCCATTATCTATTCCAGAAAAGTCAGTAATAATGATATCAGATGGATTAACTATTTCACCTTGGAAACTTACATAGATGAAAACATTTCCAGTAAGATTGTCAATTCCCACACCACTGAATATGTCGCTATAGAAGAATGTGTAACCCATGTCCTCATTATAAGGCGTTGGCTCAGAACCAATTAGAAGTGTTAGAGCTGAATCCCTACCCACTACATTTGCTGATGTAACGAATGACTTGTCTTGGTACTTTAATACAGCGCCAGTCCAATCTGCATAGACTGTAAAGGTCTGGAAACCTAGACCAAATTGAGAAGCTGGCACAGATATTATGTAATAACCATTGCCAAGATCAAAGTCATAATCGTAGCTCGAGCTAACTGGTCCAGATACATTAGAAACAGAGAATATAACCAAAGCAGACTTGATGCCTATAGCACTATCAAGATCTCCATAGTATACAGAAATATTGAAAGTTCCGATTGTACTCGTTGGCTCAATTGAGCTAACGATTCTAAACTCGGTATTGTGCGTACGGATAGTTACTATAATGTTAAAACTGACAATTTGATAGTTGCTACCTTTTGAGAATTCGAAGTTGTACGCTATATTCGAAATAATTGAATCCGAATCAGATGTGTGGAATGTTATCTTGTATTTCTGAAGTCCAGGCATATATTCAACTGAGAAGTTATGCCATGTTGATATAACCTGAGTATACGGAGATGAGCTATTATCAATAGGTATGAGTCTATCAACATCAGAGTATTCAACATAGAAGAATGGTGAGTTGCCGATTGGAATTACCAGCGAACTCACTGATGGGATTGCAGAGGTATATGCTTCACGAATTACTATTCTGAACTCTAGAGTTCTTTGTGCGACACCTGATTTGGTGGCTGTAAGGTTAAGGTAATAGATGCCCTGGCTTAGTGTTGATACATCAATTGTAACATTATATAGACCGCCACTCAAATCGGTCCAGCTTGCTATCCAGGATGAATGATCTGGTGAGGATATTGTTGCACCTTCGATACCAGAACCAAAATCAATGTCTGTATAGTTTAGAAGAATCGCCACATTCAGTTGATAAGGCGTTGTAACCTGCGGATAATTAGGAGAGGTTAGTGTACTATCAATTGAACGATATAAGAAGCGAATCACTACAAATGTATTGGCATATCTATTGTCTGTGGACGTGAAATAAACTGTAATCTCATAGGTTGTACCTACGAAATAGGATTCACTAATTGTGAGTTTATATCGACCAATTGCTTGCTCAGTTGTGTCAATCGAGATGGAATATCCCGGTACAGAGAACTCCCCAGCAATTCTTCCAGAAATGGGATCACCATAGTGTGGACCTGCTTCACTAGTGTTTAGTCGGAGATATACCTCAAAGTCTGCACCTAATGGGAAGTTCAAAGGAGACGGATCATGATACATTACAGAAGTCATGCTTCGAATCGTAATCGTAAATTGATAGTTAGATGGAGCACTATAGATTGTTCCACTAATTGTGATATTTACAGTGACAGTATGTGCTCCAACAGACCAAGAACTAGTGTCCAGAGTAAGGGCATAGCTACTGAAGTCATCAAAACCATATGGATGCTGAAGTCGAATGTTGGAAACGGAACCAATTGGGACATAACTACCATTTTCCAAGTCTGTCAGGATTATTGTAAGGGCAGTCTGATTACCGTAAGGGTTGGTAGTGACACCCGTTACTGACAACGAAGTCCTGTGAGCCAAAATTTGGATGTTGAATGCATATAGTGTAGGTGCTTGAATCTTAATATTCGACATTGTGATAGTCAAAGTGGCTGTAACTGATCCTACATTCCAATCAGCGGTAGTCAAGGTGGCAGAGTATGAACCAAAGTTATCGGAGGTATATCCCCCTGTATAGCTGAAGGTTATTGTATTGACATCAGAAATATCAACTGCAGAACCTGTGTCCAGATCAAACAAGACAATATTGACTTGTGTATCTTGGCCATAGGGTGTGGTCATATCTCCAGTCACAGTCACTGCAGTCTTGTGAGCTCTCAATGTGAATGTGACATCGACTTGAGCTACATTCAGATATGAACCAGATTTGGTG
>SMTZ1_10001277_pt1 | contig 24961 bp, 17 predicted proteins | sample DeeMarSWOR136_30_FD_25667 | JGI IMG/M metagenome (IMG submission 25667) | reverse complement strand
CTGTATTGAACTTTTCCTTCACTCTGATCGATCCCTCCGAATTTACGATCCTCAAAAGGATGGATATCCAATTCGACCTGCCCGAGGGGAGAAAACTTTTCGGCGAGGACTGCTCTAAAGCCAATTACATCACGAATATGGTCTCTGCTGTTTCTGAACTCATCACCGAATTATAATTGAAAAAAGCGATGTCCCCATGAGACGATTAGATAAATCGTTTGATGCCAAGAAACACGATCTAAAGCTTGATAAAGGACGTATTTAAATAGTAATTTCTCGAAAATAAAGAAATTGCTGAGGCGCGACCCCTTTTAATTACCCCTTTTACAAAGGCCCGAAGATACAACCTTCTGATTTCTTGGAAAAAAGGGGATTGGGTTTTTTTCTTAACTGGATCCCTGCCTGCGCAGGAATGACGAAAAATAAAAAAGGGGACGGTCCTATTTTCTTCTGTTCGGATAAGGACAAAAATTGTTCGAGAATGGACATATTGAGTCGAATAAAGGTTGAAAAACCTCATCAGACAACCTTGGCACAGTTTTTGCTCCCACAATATAGGACAAAGGATAAAAGTCAAGACAATTCATTTGAGGTCTGTCACGTTTATAAACTATATAAAGACGGCATTGAGGAATATTAAAAGGTATAAAGGGTATTCGTTCATCAATGTTGCGGGTCTGACCCTGGGTATAACCTGCTGCCTCTTGATTATGCTCTGGGTTTTTGACGAACTCAGTTTCGACAGCTTCCATCAAAACGCCAAAAACCTTTACAGAGTAGAACAGGACTATTTTTACTCCGGCGAGACATATCATGTCTATCCTACTCCCTATCCCCTGGGACCCGGTATCAAAGCGGAAGTTCCGGAGATCGTCGAACAGACACGGTACAAAGGATTGGGTAATGTGCTCGTCAAATATCGAGATAAGGCATTCTTTGAGGATAGGGCAAGGGCTGTGGATCCTTCTTTCATCCAGATGCTTACGTTTCCCTTTATATTAGGGGATCCGGAAACAGCGCTCAACGAACCGCATTCAATCGTGATTTCTGAGGAGATCGCAGAAAAATATTTTGGCCTGGAAAACCCCATCGGAAAAATCATCACCTTAAACAACAAACATGCCTTCACTATAACGGGCACGCTCAAGAACGTGCCTACGAATTCGTTTCTTCAGTTCGATATGCTGGTTCCTTTTGATTTCACAAGGGAAACTGGCCAATATCAGGATAGCTGGAGCAGCAACTCCATCACGACTCTCGTTCAACTCCATGAAAACGCCTCAATACCCGAAGTCAACAAAAAAATCACCAAGGTCCGTCACAGACATGTCGCTGAATCCTTCACGGATCCCGAGCGTCTGCGACAGTTCAACGAAGATCCGATGACGCAAGTCATGCTCATCCCTCTGACAGATGTCCACCTGCGCCGGCATTCTGGCTCCGGTCCATCGTCGGGTGTCATGATCTACATTTACGTCTTCACAATCATCGCCTTTGTTGTTCTCCTCATCGCCTGCATCAATTTCATGAACCTGGCCACGGCCCGATCTGCAGGAAGGGCAAAAGAAGTGGGCCTGCGCAAAGTCGTTGGCGCTATGAGGGCAGACCTCATCAAACAATTCTACAGCGAGTCCATCTTACAGGCGTGCTTAGCGCTGATCTTCGCAATCCTCCTCACGGCCTCTGTTTTACCTCAATTCAACGCTTTGGTTGAGAAAGAATTTACGATGAAACATCTTCTGCAATTGAAGTTCATCGTTGGAATGATCACAATCACATTGGTGACGGGTATATTTGCTGGCAGTTATCCTGCGCTTTTTCTATCTGCGTTCCAGCCTGTGAAAGTTCTGAAGGGAGCGTTTTCTAGAGGAGTGAAAAGCGGCCTCTTCAGAAAGGTCTTGGTCCTTACTCAATTTACGCTCTCAATTCTCCTCATCATCGGCACCGGAATCGTCTATAGGCAAATAGACTATATGCAGAACATAAAGCTGGGGTACGATAAGGAACATGTGATATACATCCCCCTCAGGGGCGATACGAGGGAGTCATACGAAGTTTTTAAGGAAGGATTGAGAGACAATCCACGCGTCCTGAACGTATCTGGAAGCTGGGAGTGGCCCGCCTATCTCGGCGCCGATTCAGGAGGGGCTGAATGGGAAGGAAAAGATCCCGAGCTCGACATCCGCGTCTGCTTCAACGCTGTTGATTTTGATTATGTCGAGACCATGAAGATTGATATAGTTGAAGGAAGGGCATTTTCGAAAAAGTTCACTACAGATACTTCCGGTGCTTTCCTCATCAACGAGGAACTTTTGAAGATCATGGATAAGGACTCGGCTGTCAACGAGCGTTTCCGTTTCTGGGGTATCGATGGGACCATTGTGGGTGTCATGAAGAATTTCCACTTCAAATCATTGCACTCAGAAATTGAACCATTGGCCATTGCCTTAAATCCAAGTTCTATTGATTACTCTCTCATTCGTCTCGCCTCCGGGGACATCCCAGCAGGCATCAAAGCTGTCCAATCGGCGTGGGAAAGGATCTTTTCCGATTATCCCTTCGAATATCATTTCCTGGACCAAGCCGTAGAAAGCATGTACCAGGACGAGATAACCACGAGAACGCTGATCCAACTATTTGCCATGCTGGCCATACTCATCGCCTGCCTCGGTCTCTTTGGTCTGGCTTCTTTTACGGCGGAGCAGCGAACAAAAGAATTCGGTATTCGCAAAGTGCTCGGAGCTTCTGTTCCTGGTATGTTATTTTTACTTACTAAGGAATTTTCCAAATGGGTGCTCATCGCCAACCTGACGGCTTGGCCTGTTGCTTATTTGCTTATGAAGAGGTGGCTTCACAATTTTGCCTATCGAATGAATCTCGGAATGGATATTTTTATCCTTTCCGGATTGTTGGCATTCGGGATTGCCCTGGTGACGGTGAGCTTTCAGTCGATCAAAGTGGCACTGTCCAATCCGGTCGAAGCCCTGAGATACGAGTAGTATCGAAGCGCGAAGATCCCGATTTTTCGAAATCATAACTTATCAATTAAACATTCTTGTTGAATTTTTTGATTATTTTAACTATCTCGTTTTCTTATGGTTATATGACTTATTTAGAACTTAAGTCTATGTTATCTTATTTTATGTATTTTACTGGTGTTTGAAGTTGGCGTTTAATGTGTGGTAAGTTTTTACAGAAGACACGGATATGGCCAAAGCTTCTCGCGACTTTCAGGTCTTTGTCAAGCCCCTTGGCTCCATCTGCAACCTGGACTGTCGCTACTGCTACTACCTGAAGAAGGAACACCTCTACCCGAAGGGAGAGTCGTTCCGGATGCCCGACGATATCCTGGAGGAGTACATCATCCAGCACATCGAAGCTTCCCCAGAGCCGGTTATCAGGTTTTCCTGGCACGGCGGGGAACCGACCGTCCTGGGGCTGGACTACTTTCGCAAGATTGCGGCCCTTCAGCGCAAGCATCAGCCTCCTAACCAGCATATCGCCAACGGGATGCAGACCAACGGCACCCTCCTGGATGAGGACTGGTGCCATTTTCTAGCGACAGAAAGCTTTGCTGTCGGGCTCAGCCTGGACGGCCCTCAGGAAATGCATGACCGGAACCGCGTCACCAAGGATCAGAAGCCCACCTTCGAGCAAACCGTACGTGGTTACAGACTCTTACAAAAGCACCGAATTGACTGCGATATCCTGTGTGTGGTGAATGCCCATAATGTCCAGTATCCCACCGAAGTCTACCGTTTCTTCAAGAAAATAAATGCTCCATACATAACTTTTCTGCCCATGGTCGAACCTCAACCCGACGCCGAAGGCGGCGTCAGCCCTATCACAGTTCCAGCGGAAGCCTGGGGCGAATTTCTCTGCACTATCTTCGATGAGTGGATGAGCCAGGATATTGGGCGGATCAAAGTTCAGATCTTCGAAGAAGCGGCCAGAACAGCTTTCGGGCAGGATCATTCCCTGTGTATCTTCAGGCCGACCTGCGGTGATGTTCCCATCATCGAGCACAACGGAGATTTCTATTCCTGTGACCACTTCGTCGAACCGGAACATCGCCTGGGAAATATCCAGGAAAAGCCGCTTATGGAGCTCCTCGAGAGTCCGGCGCAAAGGGCTTTCGGGCAGGCCAAACTTGAGACCTTACCCCGCTTCTGCCAGGAATGTGAGGTCAGGGCTATGTGCAATGGCGAGTGTCCGAAGAACCGCTTTATCCAGACACCGGCTGGCGAAGCGGGTTTAAATTATCTATGTGCTGGTTATAAGCGCTTCTTTACCCACTGCCAGCCTTGGGTTGCCGAGGTTGCTGCTCAGTGGCGCCGGCAAACCCGCCAGCTGCAATTCCCCCCGACCCAGGCCACGGGGGTCCGGACAAGTCTCAAAGTAGGGCGGAATGATCCGTGCCCTTGCGGCAGTGGCTTGAAGTACAAGAAATGCTGTTTGGGCAAATGATCAGAGAAGGGTCGTCAAGGTGACAGCCCAAAATCAGGTCTTCAGCTTCTTGTTGAAGAACTCGATAGTCCGCTTCCAGGCAAGCTGGGACGCTTCCTCATGATATCGGGAAGCGTTCGTGTCATTAAAAAACGCATGCTCAGCCCCTTCATAAATATAAATCTTGTACTCCACGGATGCCTGCTTCAGAGCGGCTTCAAAGGCCTCAATACCCTCATTGATTCGTTCGTCGAGACCGGCATAGTGGAGAAGCAAGGAGGCTTTAATCTTTGGGACATCTTCTGAGGCGGGCTGCCTGCCGTAGAAGGGAACTGCGGCTTTTAAATCTGGAGAATGGACGGCCACCTGGTTTGTGACTCCTCCTCCCCAACAGAAGCCCATGCATCCGACTTTTCCTGTCGATTGAGGATGCGTCTTCAAGTACTCGACTGCAGCCACGAAATTCTTGACTGTTGCTTCACTGCCAAGCTCCCGCATCCTCGATCGAGCCTCATCGACATCTTCAGGAGTTCCTCCGAGTGGTGACAAGGCGTCTGGGGCTACAGCTAAAAAGCCCTCCAAGGCGACGCGCCTGGCTACATCTTTGGTGTGGGGATTAAGTCCCCTGTTCTCATGGATCACGATCACCCCGGGGAGTTTTTCCTCTCCTTTCGGCCGGGCATAATGGGCGCGAATGTCACCCGTCTCACCAGGGTAAGTGATGTCTGCCACATAGAGACGCAGATCATCCGGCGGCACGAATTCGGCCAAAGCCTGTTTTTTTTCTATTAGGGGCAGCAGGGTCACAGCCGCAACCGTCCCGCCCGTGAGGACAGCTAACCTTTTAAGGAACTCACGACGATCGAGTGATCCTTTGGAGTATTCATCGTATAAGTCTATAATTTTTTGATCCATTATCCTTCCTCCTTTCTTTGAATCCCTACCTGACTAAATGGGTTCGATTTTAGGCGCTTTGTCATTCGATGTATAACAAAAACGTGCTTGAGAGTCAACAACGCGGACAGTTCAATTTCGCTCTGTTCTGTGAGGGGGATGGGCCTTCCACAGAACTTTAAATAATCTCTCGGCAATCAGGTAGCACAGGCAGACCCATCCGGGGTCTTCAACCAGCGCCACAAAAATAAATATAACGATTTTATCGCTCTCAGGCTTATAGACTCTCATTCCTGTGGCGAGACCGATGAATTCAATCCCACTCCAGACGACCATGGCCAAAAGGAAGAGACGCACGCCTCTCCTGTTTTTTGTGTACAAGGCAGTTCCGAGAACAAGGACCGTGAGGAAAAAAACGATCAGAAAGTACAAATAATTAACCTGTCGTGAAACTGAGGCCGGGCTGAGTATCCAATCTAAGACTGACACTTTTCCCTCTTCTTCTCTTTATACTCCGAGAGATTGACGAGTCCGATCCTGTCGGCAAGAATGGTCATGATGACCAGTCCCGGCCCTCCCTCTGTCAACGCATGATACAGGAGTTCAGCCAGAGCCCAAAAACTGTACTGCCTGTTCCCTGAGGCAAAAAGGGCGCTCTCCCACACAAGACCGATAACAGTAGCACAAAGCCAGAGGAGCAGGGAAAATCGGAAAAGCCTGAATTTTTTAGCCAGTATCAAAGCCAACATGCTCAGAAGAAACAGAAAAATGTAAAAAATATGGGTGGAAAAAGACCGGGAAATGGTGATTTCTTGAAAAAGCCATCCCTGGAAATCCATATCTTTCCTCACCCTCTTTTCTGAAGTTTGCTTTTCATGCTTAATAGACCTTTACCGAGCATCTCTATGAAAATGACTATACAAAAGGCTGTAATGGCTTTCCGTACAAGATCGAGTTGAAGACAAGATACCAAATGGATGGAATCAGGACAAGGAGCAGGATCATCGCCAGACCGATTAAGGGCGATATCACTAAGATCAACATGAAGTAAGAAGCCATCTCGTGGACACTGAAGAGCCGCTTCAGTTTTTCTCTGTCGAACTCCCTGAGGGATAAAAATCTTTGGATTGGCCAAACCTGAGCCAAGGTCAGTAAGACAAAGGCCGTGCTGGGCAAAAACGATCTGGTTGAAGACCATAAATGGATACCCGGTAGAACACTCAACCTGAGCATCAGGAAAAAAAACACAGCCTTGAGGACAACTGCAAACAAGACAAATTGAGCGGTAATCCTGAGATTCCTGCCCTGGATTCGAACACCTAAAACCAGGGCCAGGGTACGGGCTCCTGCCTGAGCGTCATGGTCCACATCCTTGAGCCCTCCCTCCACCGCGTTATTAAACAGGATATGAACACAAAATACCGAGCCAACCAACAGGATCAACACCGGGTATTGATCAGAGACTGGACTGGCTCCGAAAAGAGAAAGACAAAAAAAACTGAGGCCTAAAAGCAAATCCAAGCCCACCATTTTTTTCCCGAAGACATCGTAGGCGCCTCCGAGCAGGAACGCCAGCAACAGGAACAGCATTGATGAGAAGGATAGAAAAAAGAAGGCCATGATCCCAAAAGCAAAAACACAGGCCAACCCAGCAATCATCAAGGCTTGCCACCTTGGTACAGCCCCCTTGACCAGCGGTCTTTTTTGAAGATCCGGGCATTTCCTGTCGACCCCGACATCCATGTACTCGTTGAGCACAAAACCGTAGACATGGAAGCCCAATCCTGCGAGAAACAAGGCCGCCAGAGTCTTGAGGCTGTCCTGCCCCATGACCAGCCCCCCGATGACCGGTACAGAAGCTGTGGCTGCTGCGGTCTGGAATCTCATGAGGCGAAGATATTCAACCATCGATTTTTTCTTCTGTATCCTCTCCAGGCCCAACCAAGGACACCCTGAAATTCTTATACCAGAGGCTGTGGGCAGGGTCAATAAATTGCCGAGTTGAGTAACTATCTCCAAATCCGTGACACAAGAACAAATGAAGTATGGATAGCTACAATGAAGGCGAGGCCCTGTCCGTCTGAGCCGCATTGTGGTGGGTGGGAGGGTCTTCGGTGAGGCCTGTGCCCACAAAGGTGGGTAACGGATTGGGCCTCGCATTTAAAGAGATCATCCAATAACAACTTAATTACGGATTTAGAGATGCCTCGCCGAGTTGAGAGCTCCCCGCTTCACTTGAGAATCAGCCAAATATGAAGTATTCTTATGGCTCGAGTTCCCGAACATATCTGAGCAAAGACTTTTAGATGCTTGATCTAAAATTTAAATTGAGGCCGGGACACACCAGCGAACGGGAGTGGATGAAGCCCGCTCCTCCTGAATCCGTCTTCTGGAATTCCACTTATGCCTGCAATTTCCACTGCGGCATCTGCTTCACCGACGGCGGCCTGCCTGGTGAGGACGAATTGACGACTGAAGAGGCTCTCAAAATGGTGGAAAATCTTCACGCCTCGGGGATACAAGATATCAAGGTTTCCGGAGGCGAGCCTTTCAGGCGGGAAGATTTGACGACGATTCTAATCCACATGGCTGAACTCGGCCTGACCGCCCGGATCGCCTCCAACGGAAGCCTTTTAAACCCAAAAATTCTTAAGAAGCTGCGCAACGAAACACTCACCAAATCATTCCAGATCAGCCTAGACACTCTGAACCCCAACCTGTACCGAAAAATACACGGGACGTCAGCAGAAACTCTAAAATCCGTCCTGGAATCTCTGCGAAACCTGCTCGCTTTAGGATTCCACACGACCGTTTCTGTCCGCTTGACCAGACAGACTCTCCCGGAAATCCCCCGCATCCTGAATCGGGCCCACGAGGAAGGCTGGGCGACAGTGACAGTCCACTTACCTCTAAACACAAAACGATATCAGGGAGCCCTGCCCCAGCAGACCGACTATTTGAGTCTCCTGCGGCCTGTCTTTGAACATTTCTCAAAGCTTCCAGCTCATTGGCTTGTCGAAACCTATATCCCATGGGTTCAATACCATCCGGAAATCCAGCGCTGTGAAGAGACGATCCGGTTTGTCCACCGCGGCTGTTACGCTGGCCGCGGCCATCTGACCATCACTCCTTCCGGATTCATCACCCCCTGCGTTTGTCTAGACGTGAAAGCCGCCTTCATCGGTGATGTTCGAAAGGACAGCCTGATAGAAATACTCAAGACATCGCCTCTGTGCCGAATGATGCAGCATCCTGACCAGCACGGTATCTGCGTGGACTGCCCTTATGTCCGAACCTGCGGCGGAGGGTGCCGGGCGGCTGCCTTTGCCATAACCGGGAGGCTCGACGGCCAGGACGAGTCCTGCCCATTGTGGCAGAAAAAAAATAGGCTCCGAGATAAAAACGAGAGAGTCAAATAATATTAACGCAATAATTCGGGTGATATCCTCTCTTGGGTGGCATCAGGCTGCACAGCGATTGTAACCTTATTTACTGCATTTACATTAAGATCTATGAATCGTGCTTAGGAATAAAGAACGACAAGAGGGAGTCTTTCCCTTGAGTGTTCAAACATGAAACAGTTCTTAACCCAACTCAAAGAATACCTCATCCTGATCAGAATACGATTCTGGATCTACACCGTAACCCTTCCTGTCTCCAGTATGCTGGCCATGGGATCAACCCAGATGAGGAACCTCATCCGTCTGGTTATCATCGGCTCTCTCTATCACATCTTGGGACACACGATGAATGATTATCTTGATCTCAAATTCGATAAATATTCACTCAATATTTTCAAAAAGCCCTTGGCCAGAGGAGCTATTTCAAAAAGAGCAGCCCTGTCCCTTATATTTGGATCTCTGATCCTCTTTTTTCTGACCACTTGGTTCTTCTTTCCCAAACTGATCATGATTCTGACGGCCGCGGCTGCCGTTCTTTTTGGAAACTTTTATAACTTATGGAGTAAGAAAATCCTCGGATCTGATATTTTTCTGGCGTTCAGTATTTTTTTCTTCTCCCTTTTAGGGGCCCTCTCTGTTGACATTAATTTAACACTGACAGCCTGTTTCATCAGCTTATTCTGGGGCCTCGACTGGCTCTACGCAACCTCCCTTCAACATCTCAGAGACTTAAATTTCGATCGCCGCGCTGGCGCCCGAACATTTCCCCTCCATCTGGGTGTGACTCTCAAGGATAGCAGGCTTAGACTCACAAATTCCTATAAGCTTGCCATATCAACCATCCGCATCCTCGATCTCATCATCTTCGGGTACCTATTGATATTTTCCCCGTTCAGCTTGAGTTTGGTTCAGTCCCCCCTATTGCTCTTGTTCATCCTCCTCACCTGTTGCGGAGTCATCTTCCTCCACCTGAGATTGATCTGGCCTGAAGAAACTGAGCCAAGGAAACATTCCACCTCGGGCCCGGCTGGTGTTGTCTTAGGTTGGATCATCATTTTTTTTATCCTGTCTCCAGTAACCGGTCTCGAGGTGACGATTTCTCTCTTTTTTATCTCTCTGGCCTGGGGAGTTTTTTTTAACCGTTTTCTTTTTGGCCGATCTATACTCCTTAAAAGAGAACTGCAGTGAACAGGGACTTTGATGGCCCACTTGGCTCACCCACGAAACTGTAAGATGAAAGTCTCTCTAATTATCCGAGAGTACATCCTGCTAACCCGGATGAGGCTCTGGTTCTATACCGGTTTCATCCCGGTCAGTGGGGCTCTAGCCATGGGGATGATCGAGATCAGACAGCTTGCACTCCTCTACATCATCGGCTGCTTGGCCCATATCAGAGGATTTACGATGAACGACCTGTTTGACCGGGAGTTCGATAAAAATTCTCCGTTTGTGATGAGCAGACCGCTGGCCAAGGGGACAATATCCAGGACTTCGGCTCTCATCTTAATCGGCATCTCTCTGCTCATGACCTGGTTTATCATCGCCGTCTCTTTCTTGAACTGGGGAACAGCCCTGATGGCTTTAGCCGCTCCCCTGTTGGGAGCTGCTTATAATTTAGCCGGAAAAAAGATCATCGGTTCCGATGTCATTCTGGCCATGAGTTTTTTCTGTGTCTGTCTCACAGGCAGCTTCTCTGTAAGCACTGAAGTCACATCGGCCGCCATCCTCATAAGTCTGTTCTGGGCTTTTAACGTGCTGTATCTGAACTTGATCGCCGGACTTAAAGACCTGGAATTCGACATGAAGTCGGGGGCAAAAACTCTAGCCATTGCCCTGGGGGGGAGGGCCAAAAGGGAAATTGTCAAGATAAGCAAACCGCTGAAGTTTACACTCTTCTTGATTTGGCTGAGTCAGACAGCCATCATCAGCGCCCTGTTTCTCAACCCTCGACTGCAAGATGGCTATTTCCAGTCTCCCTTTCTCCCCCTGTTCATATTCATTCTAGAGATATCAATCATTGGAGTTCATATCCGGATTCTCAAACTTAGGGAAGCAAACACAAGGAGTTTGGCCCGATTGGTTTCCTTGCCGATAATTCTCAATTTTCTTCTCGTCTTCTTGTTATTGGCCCCTCTTACGGGCATCTTTATTCCCATTGTTATTTACATCATTTCTCTGAGCTGGTCGCTTCTTTTTAATTTTCTTACTTATGGCAAGCCGACTGTCGGACTCCCCCCAAAGAAAAAAATGGGATGAATTCTTTCCTAAGAGAATGGCGCTGCTTTAAACACGAGGGGTGACCAAGGTCCCCCAGGTCAGCCGGTTGAGCAAAACGAACCAGCCGAGGGGATACAGGATAAAAAAAGCCAATCCTACCCAACCCAATCGTCCTTGGAGAGAAACGACCAACAGAAAATAAGTGAGAATTTCAATGACTGCACACAGCCTTACTCTTTTTTGATTATCAAAAAAACCGCTCTCCAATAATTTTACCGAGGACCAAGCCATCCCCAAGACCAGGAGGAGTCCGATGACCAGGCATATCCTGGACGACTGGGACTTAGACCAGATGAGGAGAAAGAGGACGACAGCCGGCATCTTGAGGCTCCAGGAAAAGACTCTCGTCGCGGTATTGACTGTTACCTTACCCTTCTCTGTGTAGCGGGTGCCCATCCATCCGAGGAGACTCAGCCGGTCGCTGTCGATGTCTTTCATGTATCCTTCGACAGCTATCTGGAACATCATCAGGAAAGTCAGATAGAGGATTACTAAGCCCATCAGCAGGGAAATCATAGGAGTATGCGCAAAGTAAGTAATTAAGGGTAAAGAGATAAAAGCGATGGTTATGTAGACTGGAGAAATGATGTCCCTCTTGGACCGCCAGTTATAGAGATGGCCAAAAGCAAGGGCGAAAACCAAGAAGATAAGTGATAGGGCCCGTCCTTTGGAGAGCCAGATTCCCGTGAGCAGAGTGACCAAAGTCAGGAAAAAGTAAAGCCGCTTGGCACGAGCGAGGGGGATCTCTCCGGAGATAAGGGGAAAATGTTTTTTGGCGGGATCTCGCCGGTCGTATTCAGAGTCGCAGATATTATTGAAGATGAACCCGGCCGCATGGTAGATAACCGCAAACAGAGCCCCACCTGACCACAGCCGCCAATCCCTTTCTCCAGCCAAAACAAATCCCAAAAGAACAACTGCTTGGGTGAGAGAAGAGGTATGGATCCGGATCAACCTGAGCCAGCGTGAGGTCATGCCATCACCACTGCCAAGGTGAACAAAATATAAAAAAACCCGAGGCCGATGTAGAAAAAGGCCCACTCCACACTGTTTTCTATCCCTTTGATTTTCTTCGGCCTCTCGCTGATTCCGCGGATGACCAGAATCCCTACCGGGAAAAGGAGAAGAGCCAGAGCGAAAGAAAGAGCGAGGAGCCGAGCCAGGATACAGACAACCAGAAATATAAAGGCTGAAACATTCATTGCCTGCATAAATTTCTTGGTCTTCGCCACCCCGTATTCAACCGGGAATGTCGGCAGGTCAAAGGCTCTGTCTCCCTTCATATCCGGGAAATCCTTGGTGATCTGAAAACCGGAAACCCAGAAAAACAGCATAATGCCCAGAAGGATGGGAAGATCCTCGAACGGTGAATAAAACACAGACCAAACAATTGGCAACGGCAGCAGGCCCCTGGATACCCCCAGCCAGATGGTTCCTATAACCCTCCTTTTCTTGACTCGGAGAGGCTTTACGGAATAGAACACCGCAAACAAAAGCAAAAGCAGAATGCCCAATCCATAGGTCAGATGAATAGTGAACGACAGGGCTAAGGCCAAAAGTCCGATCAGCCAACCAAACATTCTTGCCTGTCTCCGGGTCAACTTCCCCTGGGGAAGGGGCCGGTATGACTTGTTGTTCAGGACATCTAGTTCCACAGGATCCTCGGATTGATTGAGGGCTTGACCACACATCTGAACCAGACCCAAGGATACAGTTGCCTTGATTACGGCTTCCCAACCCTCGAAGAATCTGTTTGGCTGCCCGTGAGAGAGGGTTGACATCAGGCTGCCGCTGATGGCCACGATCACCGGAGACAGCAAAGTAAACGGTCGGACAAGCTCTAGATAGGCCTTGATCCGGAAAGGAAGGAATTTGGGCTTGAGCTGGAGATGTTTTTCAGAGGTCATCAGCCATTCCTCATCCTTAAAATCCTATGATTATGGGTCTCGTGATGAAGGCCAAAATTATGGACAACCTTTTGATTATCTGTGGATGGGTCGGGTGCCTCTTTTTCATGAGCCCAGCCATGTTTTCTACCAAAATAGGGATTAGCCAAACCAAAGTCAAGAGATTAAGTTCGCTTAAACAGTAAGGGTCGGGAGTGAGGTTTTTAGCAAAAAAAAGCTCGAATTATCTAAATTTGGGTAAATATAAATTCATTCCACCGCCGACTTATCGTAGATGATTTTTCCACCCACGATGGTGTATAAAACCTCTGTGTTCGGGATCTCCTTGGGGTCGATGGCAAAAAGATTCTGGGAAAGGATGACCATGTCAGCCAGCTTGCCCACCTCCAGCGTCCCCTTTATATCCTCTTCGAAAGAGGCATAGGCTGAGCCATATGTGTAATATTTGATCGCCTCGTACATCGTCAACCGCTGCTCTGGATAATACCGGGTCACTAATTCGTGCAAATTGTTCATCGGGTTTAATGAGGAGACCGGCCAATCCGTGCCCCAGGCCAGCATGGCCCTATTATTGAGCAGAGTCTTATACATATCGACCCGCCTGGCCCGCTCCACTCCCAGCCTTACCCTCTTGTACATCTCGTTTCCGGTTATGGTCGGCTGCATGGAGGCGATGACTCCCAGTTCCCTGAATCTCTTCGTATCCGCCAGGATGTTCACGGTGTTGTGTTCAACCCGGTGGCGGAGCCCTTTTTTTCCGTGTCTCTGCTGAGCCCGTTCGATGGCATTCAAGACCCAGTGGACGGCCTTATCACCAATGGCATGGACTCCAATCTGATAGCCGTTCAGATGGGCTTTCTCGACCAAGGCATAGAAATCTTCTTCTTCGTATTGGGCCAAGCCCGTATTCCCTGGCTCTTCTGCAAAAGGCTCAAACATCAGGGCCGAACGAACGCCGATAGTCCCATCGATGAATATCTTCAGGAAGCCGACCTTCACTATCTCATCCCCTTGTCCCTGTTTGATACCTTTTTCGATGTAATCATCTATCCCCCCTGCGGGAAGCCAAGCATAGACTCTGAGAGTCAATTTCCCTTCGTCTTTGAGCTGCTTAAATATCTCGATTTCCTCCAGGTAAGAACCTGTCTGGATACTCGTCAACCCCAATCTAGCGGCATGTTTCAGCGCTCTCTCAATGTCCTCCTTGGGTTCCGGCTTATCACGAACCGTCATCAAGCTGGATGCCGCCTCCTTCAAGATTCCTGTCGGTTCTCCTGTTTTTGGGTCAAGGACGATCTCCCCTCCTTCTGGGACTTCTGTATCCTTGGTGATGAGAGACTTCATCAAGACCACGCTGTTCACCCAGACCGCATGTCCGCCGCGACGCCTGATGACAACGGGATTGCTGGGAGAGACCTCATCCAGGATGTCTTTGGTCGGCCAGCCCAGCCCTTTGAAAAGAGTTGGATTCGGGAAAGAGGCAAACCCGAAGACTGGCTCCCCCTCAGGGAGCTCGGCAATCCTGGCGGCCACTCGCTTCTGAATTTCCTCAACTGATTGCGCCTCAGTCATATCCAGCATGGTCAGCGCATGCCCACCGGAAGAAAAATGACAATGGGCATCGATAAAACCGGGGATGACCAATCTCATTCCCGCCTCCAGCACTCGGGTGGAAGGGCCGATGAACTTATCAATGTCTTCGTTCGACCCCAAGGCAAGAATTTTTCCATCCTTTGTAGCTAGGGCCCGGACTTCTGGATTCTCCTCTGAAAACGTATAGATAAGACCGTTTTTGATGACCAAGCCCGCTGTCTTCTCTTCTTGGGAAAATCCAGACAGAAGTCCCAAAAAGAGAAAGCCAAAGATAATCAGTCCAATTTTGAATGTTCTCATGTATTCTTCCTCCTTAATCGATATGATCTCAAATCTCTTAATATGTTACTCATTTCACGTAAAAATAAGAAATATAAAATTATCTATTTAATAACATATACGTCCTTACAGACCATACGAGCATTCATCCGGTTATTAAACTTGAATATATTTTAAATAGTGCTATATTTATTAACGTAAAATTCGGATGGGAGCCGTGGATCATGCAATGCCCTAGATATCATTTTGAAAATCCCAGCGACAACACTTGTTGTTGGAAGCCGCCGATATTTCTTTATCCTCCAAAGGAAGCTTCCGTTCCTTCTACAAGGGCAATTTAAACACAATTGATGGATATGCCAGATAAATCATTTTGACTCCAAGAGGAGAATCATTAATGATTCTTAAGAAAAAAATAATTATCTTTGCCTTCTGTATTCCCTCGTTGTTTTTTATGCTGAATCTAAGACATTTTGCCCAAGAAACGCTCGTGACAGTATCTGGCTTTGTTTATGACAATGATGGAAATCCATTGCCTGGAGCGTCGATAACCGCCAAAAATCTGGATGCTGGATATGAATACCATGCCATTTCTCAGAGTGATGGCCGGTTTATCATCTCAAGAATTCAGCCTGGATTATATGAAATGAAGGCAGATATGGAAGGTTTTGTTACCGAAACAAAACAGAAAATGACTTTTAACATAGGGGCAAGATTAGAAGTCCATTATTATCTTCAACTTGAAAAAATTGAGGAGGAAGTTGTTGTTACAGCAGGGCTTCCTCTTATTGACACGACCAAGTCAGAAATCAGCAGTATCGTTGGGAGAAAAGAGATTGAGAATCTCCCCCTAAAGGGTCGAGACTACAAAGAGTTAGTTAAAATACAACCTGGAGTTCAAGAGTCTACATCCAACGCCCAGGCTTGGGCAAGTGAAGAAATTGTTATTGATGGGATTTCAAACACCAGGAATATGGAAAAAGATAACAGATCGAATATTCCGGCAGATGCGATTCAGGAGTTCAGGGTCCTCACCCACCAGTATACAGCAGAATATGGGAACGCCAGCGGTCTTCTAACCAGCTCGATCACTCGATCAGGAGGGAATAACATAAGCGGAAGGATATCCGTCTTCTGGAGGAGCGAAGCGTTTGATGCAAAAAATTACTTTGCTCGGGATAAAGACAAAATTGAGCTGGATGATTGGCATTATGGTGGTCTCATTGGAGGTCCGATTAAAAAAGATAAGACTCATTTCTTTCTTGCCTATGAAAAGCATTATAAGAAAACCTATCAGTTAGTCACTTCACCCTTGGTTCCTCAAGAAAGTGTTCCAAGCAAAACAACAAATAACCAGCTGCTTCTTAAGATCAACCATAATTTCAGTGGAAAAAATATCTTAACGTTTCGGTTCACATATGATGAACCCTTGACAACAAATTATAATGTCGGTGGACTCTATACTAAGGAAATAGCTGCAGATGAAGGAACCGAGAGCTACGATTTTCAGGGAAATTGGATCTTTTTAGCTTCAAATAAGACATTGAATGAGCTCAGGCTTCTTTTCGGAAAGTTTCAAGAAGAAAAGACTGAGGATAATCCAGATGCTTATTATATTATTCGGCCTTCAGGATTTCTTGGAGGACTCTATACAGCGCCATACCTGTATTCAGAAAAGAGATTCCAAATTGTCGAAAATTTCAGTTTATTCCTTAAAAATCACACCATAAAATTTGGATTTGACCTCAATATTATTTCGACCGATGGCGACTATTCAATATACTATCCTGGATTGTATCAATTCGAAACCGATGAACCATTTAATCCAATTGATCCGCTGACGTATCCAGTTTTGTTTGTGGGGGCTCAAAACAAACAGATCCTTGACTCTTTTAAGGTCTATAATCATGGGTTTTTTATCCAAGATTCTTGGCTTATCCACAAAAATATAATCCTGAATCTTGGGCTAAGGTATAATTATTACGACCTTGAGAGCTTAGATATCAATAACAGCACCTGGAAGAGCTTTAATCCGAGAATCGGTTTCAGCTGGGATATAAATGGAGACGACAAAACATTAATCAGAGGTGGTATAGGAACATTTTCAAACAGTATTTTTACGTTTTATGCAGCCCGTGTCGCTCAGAGCCAAATCGCCAATTTGAGGATCATTCTGCTGCCAGGATATCCTGATCCAAACCTTCTTAATCCCTTTTCTCCCTACCTCCCTTTCCCCACCACTGAATTACCCCCTCAGGAATTTGTTCCTCAAGAAAAACAAATTCCTCCTTACACAATGCAAGTGACCCTTGGATGTCAGCGGCAGATTTCCGATTTTTCTGCAGTGAGTGCTGATTTGATTTGGTCAAGAGGATATAACCTGTTGCGGGATAACAACCTGAATCCAGGTATTCCCGGGAGTCATGGATTACTCAGGCCGGACCTGACAAAAGGGGATGTATTTGTTTATGAAGATAGCGGAAAATCCGAATATAAAGCTCTTCGGATAGGTTTTAAAAAGAGATATTCCAATGGATGGGCTGGAGAAATAGCTTATACGCTTTCCAAATCCATGACTAATGTTGCCAGTGACTGGCTGGGGACCGAAGAACAGATGAGCTGGAACAATCCCGATAAAGATTGGGGTCCGCATCAATATGATGCCCGGCACAGGCTCAACTTCACTGGGATTTTTGACCTTCCGTTCGGTTTCAGATCTAGCACCATAATCCGCTATCATTCCGCTTATCCTTATAATATCACGTTGGGATACGATGCCAATAAAGATGGCCAGATGCTCGACTATGAAGAAGGTGTGAACAGATTTTCCGGAAGAGGAAAGGATTTTTTCTCAATCGATTCCCGAATCATCAAGGACATCCATCTGAAACCTGTCATGCTCCAGCTCTTTGTAGATATATTCAACCTCACCAACAGAGTCAACTTTCTTGCTTATAGCTATATTGGGAATAGACAGAGCACAAGTTTTGGTATGCCGACAAAAGCAGATGATCCGAGATTGATTCAACTAGGCCTCAGGGTTGACTTTTGATAGTTAATAAAGGGGACCATTTTTTTTAATCGGGATTCCTGCTACTTGTTACTTGTTACCTACCTACGCAGGTACAGGCTCCGGAAGGAGGAACTTCATTTTACTGGGTTCCTGCCTGCGCAGGAATGACAGGAAGGGTGCAGGGATGACGGGAAGGGAAAAATAGGACTCCCCATTTTTCTTCTTTTTTTAGTCGCCTTTTTTATGATTTGGCGGTGTGGACGACACGCAGGGCCCACCGTCTAAAATCATCCAGCAAGACATAGATGGTAGGGAGGATGATCAAAGTGACCAAGGTCGAGAAAGCCAATCCGCCGACGATGGCTCTGGCCATCGGGTAGTAAGGGGGGCCGTTCCCGCCGATTTCGATGGTCGAGAAGCAGAGAGGAATCAGGCTCAAAATCGTCGTCCCGGCCGTCATCAGAATCGGACGAATCCGGTTCCCCCCAGCCTGGACGATTGCCTCGTAGCGGCCGAGGCCTTGGGCCCGCAGCTGGTTGATGTGGTCGATCAAAACGATCCCGTTGTTGACCACAACACCGATCAGAATCAACACCCCAATCCAGGCCATCAGTGAAAAGGTGGTGCCGGTGATGAGGAAGAACCACCAGACTCCGACGATCGCAAAAATGATGGAAGTCCAGATGGCACCCGGAAAGACGAGGGACTCGAAAAGTGAAGCCATCACGAAGTAGATCAAAGCCAGAGCCAACAGGGTGTTTATCATCATGGTTTTGGCGGCCTCACTCTCGAAATCGAAGCTCTGTCCGAAGTTCCAATTAACTCCGGCCGGAAGCTCATATTCATCCAGAACCTTTCTGACTTTCTCCTTGGCTTCGTTAACTGTAATATCCTTGAGCCCGATCGACACACCTATGGAGGTGACCCGGTTTTCCCGATGGATAACTGGGGGCCCCTGCCTGATTGTAAAATCCGCCAGCGCAGAGAGGTTGATATGAGTGCTGTTGTCAGCAAAAAGTTTAATATTCTGCAACTGGGCCAGGTTTCTCTTGTCTTCTTTCTGAAACTCGACTTTGACTTCGATTTCGCCTTGCTCGTCATGGATCCTTCGAAGATAGACACCTCTCATGGCAACAGCGATGTTATTAGCCACTTCCTGGGGAGAGAGCCCGTATTTTCTGGCCCGATCCCGGTCAACCACCACCTGCACTTCTTTGTTCCCTGCCGAGGCCCGGGACCGAACGTCTCGAAAGCCCGGAACCTTTCCCAAAGCCCAGGCCACATCTCGAGAGATCCTGATCAACTGCTCTGTAGAACTCCCGATCAGATAAACATTGAGATCATCCGTTCTCCCGCCAGAGCGCCTGAATTCAAACCCCGGTTTTCCGACTGCGATTTCAGGAAGCCCTTGGCCAATTTCTTCCTGGATTTTTCCCTGAGGTGTCTTGGCTTCATTCCCTTTTTTCAGCAGGATCGTGGATTCGGCAAACCCTCCTTCATAGTAACTGTACACAGAATCAATCTCGAATTTATCTTTGTTGGCAAAAAGATAGCCTTCGATCCTGTCCACAGCTGCTTCCACCTTCTCGACGGTGTAATTGTCGTTGATGTTGTAGTACAACCTGATTCTCCGGTCTTCCTGAGGCGGGAACATATCCTTCTTGACGAACATGACTGGGATAGCAATGCTGATCAGGGTCATCATCAGGATGGCCACCGAGGTTTTTCGGTGATGAAGCAGCCAGTCCAGAATTTTTCTGTACCAGACGATGACCTTATCGATCCAGAGTGTTTTCAGGTTATTATTCCTGGGTTTTATCTTGGAAGCCAAAAGCGGCACGATGGTCTGAGCCATGACGAGCGAAGCCCCGAGGGCAACACAGAAGGCGATAGCCACATGCTTTAAGTAGATCGTGATTTCATTATTGCCGACAATATTGGGCAGGAAGACTATGGCTGTGGTGGCGGTTCCGGCGGTTATAGCCAGAGCCACTTCTTTGACAGCCGCGGTTGTGTTGTCAGACCTGTGGGGATAGAGTTTTTGATAGCGGGAGATATTCTCCGTCACCACCACCGCGTTATCCACCAGCATCCCCACCGCCAATAGCAGCCCCAACATCGAGAGGATATTGAGGGAAACGTTCACAAAATACATCACGGCCAGGGTGACGAGAAGGGAAAACGGAACGGCCAGGACGACAATCAGAGTGCTCGACCACCGACGAAGGAAAAGGAAAAGGAGGAGTACGGCCAACCCGGCTCCCATCAGCCCGGCTTTGAGAAGTTCGTTCAGGGAGCTGACAACTCCTTCAGAGGCATCATCCATGAAATAGATATTGATTCCTTCCATCTTGGGATCTCGACCGATTCTGTCGACTTCCTCCTTAACCCGCCGTCCTACATCCACGATATTGGCTCCGCTTTCTTTGTAAACGTTGATACCGACCGCATAGGTCCGATTGAGATGTCGTCCGTAGTTCAATTCGGGCATCTCGAAGCTCACTCGGGCGATATCCCTGAGCCGAAGACCGTTCTCGCCGACAATCAAGTCGTTGATCTCATCGATGCTCGTGATTTCATTCAGCGGCCTGACTGTGAAACGCCGTTCAGCGTCCGTAATCCGGCCGGCCGTGACCATGAAATTGCTGTTCCGGAGAACCTGAGACAATCGGTTGAGGTCAATCTGATGGGCAATGATCCGATCGGCTATGAGTTGAATCCGGATCTGCTTTTTCTCAACGCCGTACATCTCGACTCTCGAGACCCCCTTCAGCCGTTCAACCCTCCGCTTGAGAAGACGGTTAAGCATGTCATAGGAGTTGGAAAGGTCGCGGTTGCTCGAGATTCTCAGGATCAGGATCGGCATATCCGAAGTGCTGAATTTTTGGACGATAATCCTTTCCACGTCCCGCGGCATCTGGCTGCGGATGCTTTCAATTCTTTCCTTGGCTTCTATGGCTTTGACATCGATATCGACGCCCCAATCAAACTCCAGGAAAATATTGGCGTTGTTCTCTCCCGAGTCAGAGACCATCCGCTTGATGTCGCTGATGGTGGCCAGGATCTCTTCGACTGGACGGGTGATCTCCCGCTCGACCTCTTCAGGGGTGGAGTTCGGATAAGGGACGTTGATGACGATAAACGGGGCATCCAAGTCAGGGAAAAACTCAAGAGGCAAGAGCCTCAAAGAAATCCAGCCGATGACCACAAAACACAAAAAAACCATCAGCACTGTGACCGGACGGCGGAGGGAAAATTCTGTGATTTTCATGGCTTTTTATCCAGCAGACTGTAGACAACCGGAATGACGATCAACGTCAGGAGAGTGGAAACAGTCAGCCCTCCGATCACGGTGATGGCCATCGGAGCCCTGATCTCTGCCCCCTCTCCAAAGCCGACAGCCAGAGGCAGCAGGCCCAAACTGGTGGTCAGCATGGTCATCAGGATAGGCCGCATTCGCTGCTTTCCGGCTTCGATGATCGCTTCGATCTTTGACTCTCCTTTTTTCCGCATCTGGTTGATCCGGTCAATCAAGACAATAGCATTGTTAACGACAATACCGGCGAGAAGTATCGATCCGATAAAGACCACCACACTGATCTTGGAGCCTGTGATCCAGAGGGCAAAAACAGCCCCGATCAGGGCTAGAGGAATAGTGAAAATAATGACAAAAGGATGGAGGAAGGATTCAAACTGAGAGGCCATGACTAAATAGACCAGGAAAATGGCCAGCAGGAGGGCAAACCTTAGGGAGCGGAAGGAAATATTCATCTCTTCATTCTGTCCGGCGATCTCTGCCGTCAGCCCGTTCGGCAGATCGATCTCCCTGATTATGTCCGCCAGCTCCTGAGCGGCACTTCCGAGATCACCGTAAGTCAAATTCGCGCTGATCAAAGCCACCCTTTCCTGGTCAACGCGCCGTATCTCACTCGGTCCGGTTCCAACCACAATCCTGGCCACTCCTTCCAAGGTCACCGGGCGTTCACTCTCAGGGTTGATGATCAACTGCTGGATGTCTTCGATCGAGGCCCGGTCTTCTTCGCGAGCCCGAACCAGGACATCTATCTTCTTGTCCCGCCAAGAATACTGAGTAGCGACTTCCCCTCTGACTTTTTTAACCACCCGATCGGCAATCTCATAGACGTTTAATCCGAGAGCGGCTGCCCGCTCCCGGTCAAAACGAATCTGAATCTCCGGATGTCCGACATCCATCGTTGACTTGACGTCTGTGAACCTTCTGGAAGCGGACATCTGCCTGACGAGCTCACCGCTCACGTCCTTCAATTTCTTCAAATCAAACCCAGCGACTTCCACCTCGATCGGCGTCTTAAAGGTAAAAAGTGTCGGCCGGTAAAACTTGTACTGAACTCCAGGAGTCCCCTCGATCACATGCCGGATCTCCGTCATGGCCGCTTCCTCGTCCACTCTCTTCGAACCAGGAATCAAAGACACACTGAGCTCGCCCCAATTCTCGCCGCCATGATCAGGATTGGCATCAAACCGGTCGCCTGTCCCGGCCACGGCGAAGCGGGTCTGGATGTTCTCGACATCCCCGGTCGCCTTTTGGAAAGAGGCGATGATCTGGTCAGTTTTTTGGAGGGGGGTTCCTGGGGGCAGCCGAAACTCGATCCGGAACTCCCCCTGGGAAAGCTGCGGAATCAGTTCCATCCCTAAGAAAGGAATGAGAAGGACCGTAACCAAGAACAGCCCGAAGGCCACAGCCAAGACGGCGGCCCGGTGGCGCAGTGACCACATCAGAGAGCGGGGATAGACTCTTTCCAGTTTCGAATAGAGCCGATTAAAGAGTTTTAGAAAAGGATTGACGAGGAAGAGCAAGGCGCGGCTCAAAAGCCGGGTGACTCTGAAGGACACCTTCAAGAGAAACACAGGAACAGTGGTGAAGATAAACTTCCGGACCGTCCTCAAGAGCCGGCCGAATCGACGGCGGGGTTTTGACTTTTCGACCCGTTCCAGGTCCTCCAGCCGGCGTTTTTCTGTCGAAGCGAGCATCGGGATCAGAGTCAAGGCGACCAGGAGGGAGACCAGAAGGGAAAAGGTGATGGTCAGGGCTTGGTCGCGGAACAGCTGACCGGCAATGCCTTTAACAAAGACCAGCGGGAAAAAAACAGCGATGGTCGTTAGGGTGGAGGCGGTGACAGCGGTTCCCACTTCACTGGCCCCTTCCAGGACGGCCGTTTTCATGTCCTTGCCTAGCTCCCGGTAGCGGGAGATGTTCTCGAGCACGACAATCGAATTATCCAGCAGCATCCCGATCCCCAGCGCAATCCCTCCGAGGGACATGATGTTGAGAGACAGGTCGGCCCCATACATCAGGTTAAAGGTCGCGATGACTGAGACCGGTATGGACAAGGAAATAATGACGGTCGTCCAGAAATTGCGGAGGAAGAAATAGAGGATGATGATGGCCAATAAACCACCGATGATGGCGGCGTTGATGACCTCGTTGACAGACTGTTGGATAAAGACAGACTGGTCATAGACCTTAACCAGCCTTAGATCGGGCGGGAGGATGTCCCGAATTCTCCCCAAATGCTTCTCAACCTCCCGAGCCGCGGCGACCGTGTTGGCATCGCCTTCCTTGTAGACGGCCACTTCAACGGCTTCCATCCCGCTCATCCTGGTGATGGCTTTCCGTTCTTTGTAGCTGTGCCTGACTGAAGCGATATCCTTCAGGTAGACGGGAATCTCATCCCTGTAATCCACGATGACACCGCCCATTTCCTGGACAGATTGAAACTGGTTAAGGGTTCGAATCAAAAACTGATGGGTTCCCTCCTCGAGACGGCCTCCGGAGAGGTTGACATTCTCGGCCCCGAGAATCATGGCCACCGATTCCAGGGATAAGTTAAGCTGGGCCAGCTTCATCTGGTCGATCAGGACCTGGATCTCATCCTCGAGGCCTCCAGAGATCCGAACTGCAGCCACGCCTAGAGCAGATTCCAATTCCTTTTTTATCTGTTCATCGGCGAATCGTCTTAGGTCTTTCAGGTTCTCCTCATCAAAATCATCCAAGGCCCTCTCGGCCTCCTCTCCTGTATCTCTAAAAAGACCGAAGCGCATGATGGGATCCAAAGAAGGATCAAACCTCAAGATGATCGGCCTTTTCACCTCCAGGGGAAGCTCCATGGCATCAAGCTTCTCTCTGACCTCGAGGATGGCATAATCCATGTCCATCCCCCAGGCAAACTCGAGGATGACATCGGACTGGCCCGATCGGGAGATGGAGCTTATCTTCTGGACATTCTTGACAATCCCGGCAACTTCTTCGATGGGCTTGGTGATCAGGTTTTCGACTTCTGCTGGAGCCGCCCCCACGTATTCTGTTCTTATGGTCAGGGTGGGGTAGCTGAGCTCAGGAAGGAGATTGATTTTGAGGCGGGTAAAGGAGACAAACCCGAACAGCAAGACCGCGATGGTGAACATGGCCACCGTGACGCGGCGTCTTATAGAAACGTCGATGATCTTTCTCATGGCTCAATCACTTTAATCTTGGAACCGTCTTTCAGGCTGTTTAAGCCTGTGGTGACGATGATGTCATCAAGACTGATCCCTGAAACGACCTCAACATGGGTCGAATTGTTGTAGCCGACGCTGACTTTTTTCTTAGTCACAGAGCCATCATTGATGACAAAAGCCCACGTGTCTGTGTCCTCGGAAAGGATGGCGCTTTTAGGAACAAGCAAGGCGTTTTCGTGAGTGTCGTAAACCACCTGGACTCTGGCAAACATACCCGGTTTAAGCTTTCTTGTTTTATCTCGAACTTCCACGGTCACTTTGAAGGTTCCGGTTCCGGCATCGACAATCGGACTTATCCGTAAAATTTTTCCCCTAAATTCCGAATCAGGAACAGCGTCGGCCTTCAGGACAGCGGGTAAACCTACCTGCAGTTTGTTCATCTCTTTCTCTGGAACATGGAGAACGGCCAGCAAGGGATCGAAATCTATTATCTGAAAAGTCTGTTGGTCTTCCTTGACCATGTTACCCTCTTTGATGAGTCTCTTGGTGACAATCCCGCTAATCGGAGCCTTTATTTCAGTATAATTCAGCCTCAGCATGGCCAAATCATAAGCCGCTTTCTGAGTGTGGTATTCAGACTTGGACCTATCATAGGCCTCTTGACTGACGATTTT
>SMTZ1_10001275_pt1 | contig 24971 bp, 25 predicted proteins | sample DeeMarSWOR136_30_FD_25667 | JGI IMG/M metagenome (IMG submission 25667) | reverse complement strand
ATACCATTTAGAAAATTTTCAACCAGAATATATTTTAGAAAATAGTTATGAAAGTTAAAGCCATTGTTTTTGATTTAGGAGGTGTTATTGTTGATTTAGATTTCTCTAATTTTTATAATAGGATAATATCTCAATCTCCTTTAAATAAGCCCCAAACACCAATTATGTTGGAATTTTTTCGTCAATCTGATATTTATCATCAAGGATTGATGAGTGATAGTGAATTTTATGAATTGGCATGTGATCTTCTTCAAGTTTGTGCATTGGATCAAAAAGAGTTTTATAATGCGTTTAATAGTATCATATCAGGTTATAATCCTGAAATGGTTGAGTTATTAAAGGAATTAAAAGATTTGAATAATTTTAAGTTACTTTGTCTATCAAATATTAATGCTAGTCATTGGGATTATTTGTTAAGCAAAGATTGGGGTTTTCTTGAATATTTTGATGAGATATTATTGTCTCACGAACTTCATATGACCAAACCTGATAAAAAAATATTCCAATATGTTATCTTAAAGGCAGAATGCCAGCCTTATGAGATTCTCTTTATTGATGATGGGTTAAATAATATACGTTCAGCTAAAAAATTAGGAATTCTAGGAGTTAAATTCACTAATAGAGAAGAGCTAATTGAAGAATTTAAAAAGTTAGAGATTTTAATAACATAATAAAAAATTTGTAAATTTATAACTCGCCTACATCTTCTAAGCATGCTCTTGCTATTTTCTCAAAAGCATTTTCTACATTTTCTCCAGTTTTTGCTGAAGTCTCTAAATAATCACAATTTAATCTCTTTGCTAAATCCTCTGCTTCTTCTCTGTCTATTTCCCTTGCTAAATCAAGTTTATTGCCTAAAAGTATCATTGGTATTGTTTTTTTTACGGTCTTTTTAATAGAACTAATCCAACCCGGAATTTTCAATAAAGTTTGAGACACAGACAAATCGAATACGCCAAGTGCTCCATTACTCCCTTTAAAATAGATAGTTCGAAGCTTATGGAATTGAGGTTGCCCACCTATATCCCAGAGGAGAAGACGTACAGCTTTGCCATCAATCTCTACATCCTTAATGAGAAAATTACTTCCTATAGTTTTTTTTAAATCTTCGCTAAAGTAATCTTTTATATATCTTAAAAGTAATGAGGTTTTACCAACTCCACCTGGCCCAAATAATGTAATCTTAAATTTAAACTCACCAGACATCTTCAATCTCCATGTAAAGATAAATTTTTATAAAAATCTATTTATTTAATTATAAAATTGATGTATATTAATTGAGGTAAAATGAATTTAAATAACAATTAATTCATTAATTAATATTTTTATTATCTTTTTAAGATATTTATATCTTTATAATAAGCCTAAATTTTTTTTTAAATTCCTCTTAATGAATATTTCTCACGAATTTTTCTTTTTTTTTCCAGCTCCTCCAAGTTTTCCCATAATCCACTCAGGTGTTCCACCACCACCAAAATATTCAGTCCAAATATACATAAGTAGTCCAAGAAATCCGCAATATCCAACCCAAATTATGGGTAAAAAGATAATTGAAAATTGACCACCATATAAGGGCAAGAATAAATATTGAATTAAGAAGAGTGAGAGACTTACTTTACCATAAAAAATAACTAATTTTAACACATCATTAGATTTCTTTTTAATATCAATATAATAAAAAGATATTGCTATGAGCAAAAATGCAACGCCAAGGTTATAGAACATATTTTGAGCAGTACACCTTATCATATAAAGCGGCATTCCAGGAAAATAAGTGTAATCTTGTTGATTAGCGATACGTAATAAGTCAATGTGTAAATATTCAGATTCCACAATAGTATTTTCTGTTTGGAATAACCAGCCTGGTTCCCATAAATCGAATTTTAATCCTCTAGGGACTATTATGAATATTCCAACTAACACCAATAGAATTCCATAAAACGCAAATATTCGAAATAGCTTATAATAAGCTTCCTTAGTCCCTTTTATCATCGCCTCATGAAGAAATTCACCAAATATAGTGGATATAAAACATACTGCTAAATATGGTAAAATAGGGACTTGAGGGAGAGGGGATGTGATAATGAAATGGAAAATACTTAAAATCAGATTTCCTGCTTCCTTACCTTCATAGAAAACTTCTCTAATCCAAGGAGAAAAATATATAATTACTATTCCAATTATAGCGCGCCATTGTTTACTAAATTTTAATGCATAGTAAGAAAAAATCTGTGAAAATCCAATAAACATTAAAATATTCCAACCCCATAAGTTTGCAGGGAAAGGCACTGTCACACTCGAGGTGTATAAGGACATTGGATTGAAAAGCACACCTACAAAAATAATTACAATTCCTCTGGTTAAGATCCCATTACGAATTACTTTTTCTGGTAAGATTCCCTTTTTTCTCCGGGCGCTAAAAACAACACTAAGGGCTGAAAGAAAAACAAATAATGAGGGACCAAGGACATCCATAAATGCAAAAACAAGACCATACACATAACGCCAATCTTTATCAAGCCAAGCTAGAGCAGCATGAGCTAGAATAATCCATACTAAAGCGAATCCTTTAACAAAATCTATAGAATCAATCCGCTTAGATGATATATCAATTTTAATATCTTCACCGATATCTTCTTCAATTTCAGTTGACATAGTCAATCCTGATTTAATAGAATTTAATAATATTATAGAATTAAATAATGAAAAATCTACATTTCCTAATTATAATTTTTATATACTTTATGTGAAGATTTATACTATAAAAAACCTTTTTGTTGCATTTATATAGATTCAAAAGTATAATTTTTAACGAAGATTAAGATTTCTTGAAAAATTTTTGTGAAATCTATTTAACTTTTTCTAAGTAAAAGACATCTAGGAAATAGTACAAAATAATCAATAAGATTAATCCTCCAATGTTAAAAGGGAAAAAATCATAAGTTAAATAATAAATTCCCCAGAGAGGAACGACTAATATTGCTAAAAGATAATGAACATTCTTAATTATCTTAAGATATTTAAAATTTTTATTTAGGAGGATAAAAAGAATCAAAAATGGTGTTAAAACAACAATGTGATGAGGCCAAGAATCAAAATATACAATTAACATTATTAAAATTCCCCCTAAATATCCGTAGATTAATTTTTCCGGTTTGTTAGAGATTTGGATATATAAAAAGAATATCGGTATTAAGATTATTATGGTTATTAAAAGAAAAATTAAAAATCCATTAACATCTACATTAAATAAATCAATTGAAATCAAAACTATTCTGGTAAGACTAAATGATGGATTTATTTCAATTCCTCCTTCAGTAGTATATGTATATTCTCCAGTAAGATTAACAGCAATAAAGTCTGTGAGCATTTGAGGATAAATTAAAAAATATATTGCTGAGATCAATATTAAAGTTATAGATCCTATAAGTCTCGCGATTGTTGTTTTGAAATTAAAGGAAATGTTCTTATTTTCTTTATTATAGTTTAATATTATTAAAAATGGTAAAATAAAAATTAAAGTAGGACGAATTAATATTCCTAATCCTAAAAATAATCCCCCTATCAATTGATTTTTAATTCCTTCTTTCAAAAAGAAATATAATGAAGATAAAATGAAAACAGAAACAATTATGTTAATCTGACCTAAGAAATAATTCATAAATTGTGGTAACATAATTAGAAAAACAGCATTTTGATGAAGGATTGATTCATTCTCATTTCTTTTAAAAATATCTCTAAAAACGTTTAATTCGTAGGGAGAGATAAATGGATTGTATAATTTCTTATATATCTTAATGATTTTAAAAATTAAATAAAGTAATAAGATGTTTAAGAAAAAATTAAATATTTGAAAAATAAAATAACCAAGTCTCAATCCTATAATTGAAAATGGAGTAAAAAAGTAAGCAGAAAGTGGTAAATATCTAAATGGAAATGGGGAAAGAGAAGAATTATATAAATTGGGTAAATCTTCTATTACATTCAAACCAGCATGATAAAATGACAGATAATCATTCTCATCAATATTCATTAATGGGCTATCTAAAACATAAAAAAAAATAAAAGTCAAGATTAGATAGAAAGCATTGATAATACAAGCAACTAAAAAAAATTTTCGTGTTTTATACATAAGGAATCTTGTAACATCCATTTAATAAGATACTATTCGTTTCCACCATTTTTACTTAATTTCTTCATGAAATCTTCCATCTTCTTCACTTTTTCACGTTTTTTAATTTTTTCGTACATCTTTTTAGTTGTTTTCTTAACAGCTTCACCTGATTTTTGTCCGATCCTACCAATTTGAACCATTAACCATTCAGGTGAACCAACTCCATTAAAACTTTCCATCCATATGTACATAAAAATGCCTAAAAATCCTACATAAGCAAGACCAATCATCAAAAAGAAAGGGATATTAAATTGATCAAAAAATAAAGGGATAAACAGAAAATGTATTAAAAATAAGCTTAGAGACACTTTACCATAATATATTAACATATTGGTAAGAGAATTTAATTTATTTTTAATATCGATGTAGTAAAAGAATATCGCTATTATAACTAATGCTGCACCTTGACTGTAGAACATATTTGAGCTAGTTCCTCTTATTAGAAAAACTGGCATTCCAGGAATTAAGAAATAATCTTGCTTATTAGCAATTGCCAATAAATCCAAATGCGGGTATTCGACTATACCACCAACCATCGATTCTGGATCAATAGTTTGTAAAGCCCAACCAGGTTCCCAATGAGTAAGATTAAGACCAGTAGGGAAAATAGCAAAAATTCCAACTAGGATTAATATTATTCCCCATATTAAAAATATTCTAAATAATCCAATGTAGGCATCCTCAGTTCCCTTATTCATAGCTTCAAATATATATTCACCGAATATCGTAGAAATGAAGCAAATCGACACCCAAGGTAAAAATGTTAAATGGGGCGTTGGAGAAGTCACGATATAATGGAAAAAACTTAATAAGATATTTCCAGCTTCTTTTCCTTCAAATAAAACTGCCCTAATAAATGGTGATATAATGATTATTAAGATTCCAATTATTATTCGCATTGATTTTTTAATTTTCAGAATATAAAAAGAGAAAATTTGTGAAAAACCGATAAATGTTATTATATTCCATCCAAAAATAATGATAATAACTTCTCCAGTTGTCTCATCAATTCCAATTATATTTGTAAGCATTCCTATAACTATCATGACTATTCCTCTCGTAAATATCCTATTTCTAATTATCTTTGGATGAATAATTCCTTCTTTCCTTTTAATGCTGAAAATAACACTTAGTGCAGAAAGAAATACAAATAATGATGGTCCAAGAATATCTAATAAGGTAAATAATATTCCATAAAGATATATTGAATCATTATCTAACCACCCCTGTGCAGTATGTGCTAATATTATAAAAACAATAGCAAATCCTTTAACAAAATCAATTGATGAAATGCGTCTTGGGGAGGCATAATCTCTTATATCCTCAATAGCTATTTCTTGCTTTAAATAATTAAAAAGAGGTGGTGATTCCAGTTCTACTTCCGTTTCAATATCTGAAGCCATCCTATCTCACAAATCGATCTGAGTAAAATTAATATTTTCAAAATTTATTTTATTATTATTCTTTTTGAATGTTTGTAATAACCTTATATTTAAAACTAAATAAAATATGACATTTAATGGAACTAAAAAAATTTCTTAACTTCTCATTAATTGGTGTAATTGGATCCATATTACTTATATTATCTGAATTTTTTTCATGGTTTTCTGAGCATAATTTAATTGAGTTGTATGTTATTACAACTGATGTCGCTATTGAGGATTCATTTCTATTTCTATTTCCTTTAATTAGTGGAATAATTTGCTTAGTAGCAAGTTGTTTAGTTATATATAAATTTAAACTAAAAATTAAATCTGTCATTATATCTTTTGTTGGTTTAGGTTTTTTAATTATATTTTTTATTGATTACATATCCCAAGAAATTAATTTTCTATTAAATGCTGGCGTAGGTGTTTATTTAGGTATAGCTGGATTTCTTTTAAATTTGATAAGTCTAATAAACTTATTAATTACAATAGAACGATAACTTGGGGGTACTTAAAATAGATAAAAAAGAGATTGATGTTAACAATAGTAGAAAACAAGATATTGAATCCAGTTTTTATTACGCATTAAGTCATGAAATTCGTAGAAAAATTATCAAATTAATCGGAGATAATGAGTATACCTCATTTACTAACCTTAAGAAAGAGTTAAAAGTCAGTACTGGCACTATTTATCATCATCTAGATACATTATCGGAATTGATCGAAAAACAAGCAAATAAAAAGTATTACTTAACAGAATTAGGTATTTATGCCTACAATTCTCTAAAAGATAACATTGAAACAATGACTTCGACAGATAGTGAATTCAAATCTCCTATTTTGAAAAAGTTAACACATATCACTTTAAAAAGATTTATTGTTTTTGACAAAAAAGATAAGAAATATTCAATTTTATTATCAATTAGTATTATAATTGCAGGCACTATCTTATGTGGATTAAATGAATTTTATGCCTTTTTATTTTTCTTTATGGATTTTAATCACAGAGAGCTGGAAACTATTATTGAATTTTTGATCAGGATTAGTTTTATTCTAAACTTCATAATTTTGTTTTTTATTATTGAAGGAATAACACGCATTTTTTACAAAAAAAAAGAAAGTTCAATGAATTTTTTTATTTCTTTTGCTATAATCTTGTTTCCTTTGATTTTTTATCTCTCAATTCATCTAATTTTTAAATTTACTAATTTAGTGGGGATCAGTATATTTAATTTTATAGATAAAATATTCATGGTGTTTTTTCAAGTATGGTCATTATGGTTATTATCTTATAGTTTAAGCGTTAATAAAGGATTAAAAATTGAAAGAAGTCTAATTATATCTCTATTACTTCATTATGGAGGATTCACTATTATTTTATTTTTTTTGGTTTAATAATTTCAAAATCAAGATTTTGTATTAGATGAATAATCTTATTTAGTCTTAATCTAGATGATGCTAGATCCTTTTCTTTAGTTGCGATAAAACTAGAAAATCGATCTGAGTTATTTAGGGATATAGGGGGAGTTACAATTTCAGGAATTTTATTAGTTAATTTGAGGATTTGTTCATTACTGATTTCCTTATTTAAATCATCTCTATTATATTTTAATTCAATTCGAGTGAATATAGAATGAAATTTATGATTAAATTCTATTGATTTTAAGCTATTTGTTTTTGAATCTAAAATTAAGTTGGCAATATTTTTATCAATAACATTTCTCAAGCCTATATAGGATGTGGTTAATCTTGGATTAATTTCGATAAAACAAATAGAGTTATCACTTGTTCTTATGAAATCAATTCCAAAATATCCAGTAAATTTTGATAAATAACCGATTTTTAGTAATTTCTGTAATTTTTTTTCTATTTGTTGATAGTTCTCAAAAGGAGTGGATCCCCCAAAATATTCAGAGTGATAATTTTCGTTTTTTATTTTAATATATTGTGAATTTACACTAAGACATATTAAATGATTAGTCAAAAATTTTTTTGTATGACGTGTACTTATTAGTGAAGCGCTTAAATCTGTCCCCTCAATAAACTCTTGAATAATGTAATTTCTTTTTTTGTCGATTTTTTGATTATTTTGTTTAAAAAATTCATTTATTTGATCTCTGTTATCAAAGTAATAAATAGATTCAGCTCCAACCCCATCATTGGGTTTAATAACAATTGGTTTTTTAAACTTATGAAATTTTTGGATAATAAAATCAACATCAAGACTTTTTTTCTTATAAGGTATTAGATATGTCTTAGGTGTGAAGAGTTTTTTTGATTTAAAAAGTTCAAATGTATTTATTTTAGAAGCTCCAAGTTTAATTCCTTCTATATTAGTACTTAGAAGAATCTTTTTTTTATGATTTACTATTTGACTTAAATTGAAAAGCAAATTTGATGATTCTGGTGCAATTATAAAACAATAATGGCAATTATTAACCAATTTTTTGAATTTTTTTACATAATTCTCTTTATTATTAATACTTTCTATTATATCTGCTCGTAAAAGTTCAGATAAATAAGTAATTCTATAATCTAGAAGAGTAGCAATGTTAAAATTTAATTTTTTAAAATCACTAATAATTGCTCTTAACATCCCAAATCCTTCGCAAAAAAGTGAAGAGGGGATATCGATTTGACTAAAACCTCCGCCAGACACAAATTCGAAAATAAAAATAAAATTTTTACTCATTTAAATCTAAAATTTTTACATTCAGATTTCTATAAAAGAATTGAACCTAAAAATGTTTTTATAGATTAGTTTTAAAATGATGAATAAATAATTTAAATTAACTCAAATTTAACAAAAAACTGAAAGATTTTATTATGCCTTTTTTTCAAGAAGAAACACTCCAAAGAATTAGATATCTTCATTACAAGATCAAACATATTGAAGTTGCTTTAGACAAGGAAGATGAACAATTTAGTCTAGATGACTTAAACCTTATTTTGGAATATACAAAAATTTTAAATTTAAATTACTCAAATGAAAATCATACTCAAATTCTAAAAGATTTAGATATAACTCCTATTTTTCTAGAACCCAATATTAATAAAGAAATTGAGATCCATGACATAATGTTTGAATGTGCAAGAGTATTGTGGGTTATGGCTAAAGCATACTTTCGACTTTCAGAGAAATATGAAGAATATGAAGAATGGGAAAATGCGATAATAGCAATGACAGAGTGTAGTAAAATGTATAAAACTGCAGCATATTTTAGTGCTGCAGTAGTTCATCAAAAAGAAAAGGGAGCTACTCTCAATGCTGAAAATCTTGAACTTAATTCAGAAGAAGCAAGGATCTTAGCTCAGAGTTTAGCAGCCTTAAGGGAAGAAAATAATAATAATATTTACTTTTCTTCAAAATTATATGCAGGTCTTAGTTTGTTATCTAAGAGATTATTTTATTTAAAAAAACATGATGAGAAAAAGAAACAACAAATCAGAGCTCAATTCCATTATGATATGGGAAAAGCTTGTTATCTAAAAGCTCAAGCTTCTTTAGAATCATCTATAACGAATATAAATCAAGAGAAGGTTAAAAAACTTCAACAAAAAGCTTTATGGTATTTTTCAAAAGCAAAAGAGATTTGGGAAGAAATGATTGATCAAATTCACCTTACTGTAGAAGAGAAAGAAACTATCGAAGAGAATATAATGATTGTAAAAGAAAACCTGAATGAAACTGAAGATAATCAATTAGATTATGAGAATATAAAAAAAATACAGGATCCTGAGCCAATAATTATAATTCCGGAGAATCTTGCACCTTTTGTCCCAAAAAATATTATTTATTTAACTAAATTCGTGCCCAAAGACCTCAATATCAAGAGATTCAAAGCATACCAAAAAAAGAAATTGGAAGAAAAAATTCCTTACAGTAAAAAAGAAAAGTTAATAGATAGGAAAGCAGGAGTTGTCAGAACTATAAATGAGTTGAAGTTATTAAAAGATAATAAAGAAATTGATGTTGAAAAATTTGCAGAGTTAATGGAAAAATATTCGACTAAATTGAAAATGATAGACTCTGCGATTGAGAAGTTAGCAAAAAAGTAATCATTTAAAGGCTTCTGGTAAAACTAATTAATCCTTTTCTATATATTTTTTTCGATTTTGTTCTATTTCAAAGTTTCTTGAAAATTCATCCTGAAATACCAAATCATAAACTTCTTTTAAGACTAATCCAAGTAGTAATACTTCCATTATAAAAATAAGAAATACCATTAAAAGTTCTAATTCATGCAAATCTGCAAAAAATAGTGTTGAAAATATAAAAAAATGTGGGAGATATAATAACGTAAAAAATCCAAGTTTCTTGCCATATTTCACAATATTTTTATTTTCTAATCTAAAAATTCTCTCTAATCTTTGAACTTGCCATAGATAATAGATACAAAAAAGGAAATTAATGGAGCACATAGCTACAATAAAATTTAATTCTTTAAATTCTAATGAAATATATGGTTCTAAAAGAATTGAACCTATGAGAAATGTTAATGAAAAAAAGAATAATACTAATGACAAAGACAACAAACCATCATGAAAATCTTTATAATCTAAGGTATTCTCACCAATAATACTGAAAATTACAGTTTGTATAAGATTCAATTAATAATGTCTAAGTTAATATTTATAATTTAATCTAGGAAATTATAGGGTATATCATTAGAATTGAAATTTTATTAAATAAAGAAAGTAAAATATTATTAATAGATCTAACAACAATACTTTGAATTTAATTATGAGTTTTTTAACAGAAGAAGAAATAAATAGGTTGAAAGAAACTCATCCTGTGAAAAAGGTTTTTAGAGTAGTATTTTTAATTGCAGGAGTTGCTATAGTACTTATTGGTTTTTTACTCTTCTTTATTGAATTCGATTTTGGAATAATTATTGATGACATTAATATCTCTTTTGTTATTGACATATTGATTATTATATTTGGGATGATTATTGCTTCAAAATTTTTTATAGCTCCCTATTATCTTAGAGAAAATTCTATTATTAAAACCACTATTGATAATTTAAGGGAACCAGTTGATAGTTATGTAAAGTTCTATTCATTTAATGTTACTCGAATTTTTGCTGCTATATTGTTATTAGTAGCAGGTTTGCTTTCTCTATTTGTTTTTGGATTGGATGTAGGCCATGAGGTTAAATATGGTAGCGCTGTTGTGTTGGGTGGACCTTCTTGGTTTTATGTAACAGGATTGCCTGCTTTGGGAATCAGTTTTGGTCTGTTATTATATTTCTTTTTAAGTCCATTTAAAGGAACATTTTCACAATCCAAAAATTTTTATTTCTTCTATGAAGTTAGACCAGGATTTCCTTGGCTAACAGAAATTCCAAAGAAGGATATAGAAGCTATTAGATATCAAAATAATCACCTTGGTCCAAAATTAGGATGGATTTTGTTATTATTACCCTTCATTGTTATGCAACTTATGACTGCTATACCTTTATTTGCAATAGAAAGAGCAGGTCCTGAGTATGTTTTATCTTGGGTATTCTTGATAATTAGTGTTATAGAAATTATAGCTTTAGGTATTCTTGTGTTAATACCACAAAAATATTTTGAAATTGCTACTAGAACACATTTATATGAAATGTGGTTTTCGCCTTTTAAATTTAGAAATCGAAAAGAGTTAGCAAAAAACATTGGTAATTTCTTAGGATGTGAAATAGAGAGAGAATCTAAAAAAGATTTAAAAAGTGATAAACAAAATTTAGAAGAACCCTTTTCAAATGTGAGTGATACTCATTTTCATTTATTTGATTTGGTATTTGGTCTATTTTTAATAACATTCTCCATTTTAATGTTAACTCAAATGATTTTATTTGGTCCATTATTTTGGTGGATTGCTTTGATGTATGGATTTATGCTTCTAGTTAAAGCATTTTGCTTTGATTTCAGTAAAGAAAGTGGAGATTCACTCGATTATAATGATAAGAAAAGTTTTTTTAAATTTAGAAGAAATTTTAGTTATAAATTTCATTGTATTTCTGCTTATAAAGTAGAATCTATAAGAGTAAGGAAATGGTTTAGAAAATTAGATTTCTTTGATATATTTGGGCTTGGAGGGATGATAATAATGTTAACTATTCAACAGATTGAAGGGTGGGCAATAGCAGAAACGATGAGTGTGATTAATGATAATATTATTAGTACTATATTTATGATAATTGTGTTTATCTTTATAATTCTGTACGTATGTCTCCCAATTGATGTAATTGAATTTAAAACTCCTTCAATTGTTTATAGAATTCGTTTAACTTTAAAACCAAAACATCAGAATTTAATAAAAAGATATGTTACCAATCTTAAAGAATCTATAGGCGACATAGGAAAAGATGATAAGTTATGGACATTCATTTTAAGGTTAAGCACTATATTCATATTAATTCTTGGAACAATATTTTATTCAATATATAATATACTCTCGTATTTTTCATAATTCTAGGTTTGGTTAAACATCAGATAAATTATTGTCATTTTTATTTTAAGTAAACTTCTTTACATTATGTCAGATCAAGTTTCAATACTTCTTTATATTAAAAGTATGCTAGCAGATTTGATGTTCATAAATGGGATAATTGCAACAGAATTAATTAAAATAACAGAAAATACTGCAACTATTCGTCATGGAGAAGAATTCTTAAGTAAAACTAAATGCCTTACTGAACATAATGAATTGAATAAAAAGATTATTGATATCATAAAGAAATATCAAAAGAGACCAGAAGATTTAGCAGAACTAGAGAATCATGTTTTAAAGAAACATTTAGATTAAAGCTTATGAGAGAGTATTATGCCAAATGATTTCAATAATTTTGTTGAGAGGCTTCAAAAAAATATTAGAGAAAAAGAGTTAGAAAGTTATAGTGAAAAAATCTTAGGATTATTTTATAATCCTAAGAATTGGGGAAAACCCCTTAGTGAAGAGATTACGGCATATGAAGAACAAAGAAAGGGTCCTAAAAACTATTTATTAGGAATCTATTTAAAGATAGAGAATGATATAATTACAAAAGCAAATTTCATTACAGATGGTTGTGGTGTTATGGTAGCAACTGGTAGCCAAACTACAATATTAATTGAAGGTAGATCTATAGAATTTGCTGTAAAGCTAAAACCCGAAGACATTATTAAAGCTCTATCAGGATTACCTAATGATGAAATATATTGTGCCGAAATGGCAATAGAAATTCTCCAAAATATAATTCAAAAATACAATAATACAAAAAAATTATCATGATTGATATTAAAACTGAAAATATTGATATTCCGGTAAAATATGATCAGATAAATCTTAAAGGCTCAATATATTCTTCCAAAAACACACCTATCAAAGCACCTTTTATCGTAAATATGGGAGGATTATTGGAACACCGTGAAAGTTATTTAGTTAAATATTTTTCTGAGAAATTTGCACATGCTGGATATTATGTTTTGTCATATGATTTTCGTGCTCATGGAGAAACTAAAAAGCAAACAGGTTCTAGATGGGATAAGATGATTCCTAAAATATTTTCTGATATTCATATTGTTCTTGAATGGATTACTTCTAATCAATCTAAAAGATTATTAGAAAATAGAATAGCTCTGTTTGGTAGAAGTTTTGGAGGAGCAATCGTTTTAACTCATGGTTTTATTGACGATCGAGCAAAGCTTTTGATTGCTCTGAGTGCTCGTTATGATTATAGGACAACTCAGGTAAAATTTGATAAAGATCTCATTAAACAAATTAGCCCTGTGCACTTCCTGAAAAAAAATCCTGAAAATAATAATAGAATATTGATTGCTCACTGTAAAGACGATCAACAAATTCCATTTGAAAATTTATATCAAATTAAAGAACATCTAGGATTAGGAGATGAAAATGTTATATATTTTAAAACAGGAGGGCACTCATTTAAAAGCCATAGAGAAGAAATCTTTAAATATTGCCTTGAATTTTTAAAAAATTTGTAATAGAGAAATTTATTAAATAAAATGCTTTACGTTAAAAGAGGAATACAATGGAAAAAAGATTATTGATCGTAGGACCTGCTTCACAAATTCTGGGAGTTAAAATTGCTCAAGAATTAGGAATTGAAACAATAAATACAGAAATAAAAACATTTCCCGATGGAGAAAATTACCTAAGAATTAATATTGAAGATGAGACGATTATTGCAAATAAAGAAGTTATTATTGTTCAGTCTACAGGACCAAGTTCCAATCGAGATCAAAATAGCAGATTAATAGAACTCTTTATGATGATCGATTCAGTTAAACGCATGGGTGCTTCAAGAATAATAGTCGTTGTTCCTTATCTTGCTTACGCTCGTCAAGATAAAATATTTAGACCAGGAGAGAGTTTATTCGCTAATGTCATCATTCATATTCTTAACATGATTGGTGTAGATGAATTTTACGCAGTAGACATTCATGCTCCAACAATAATGAATGAATGCTTATGTAAAGCAATAAATATTGATTCTATGAGAATTTTAGCAGAATATATTAAAGCTAAAGGAGCGCAAGAAATCGTAGTTGTAGCTCCTGATAAAGGGGCAGTGGAACGATCTCAAGCATTTGCTAAGTATTTTGGTGAAAAAATCCCAGTTGAATATTTAAAAAAAAAAAGAGACGTTAAAACAGGCGAGATTGAAATGTCAGGGTTAGTAAACCTTAAGGGTAAAGATATAGTTATTACAGATGATGTTATTGCCACTGGAGGGACAATGGCTGCTGCAATAAGAATTGCAAAACAAAATGGAGCAAATAGAGTATTTGCTGTTGCCACTCATGCTTTATTATTAGACCAAGCAAAATATCGATTACTCAATGCTGGAGCTGATGAAATTATCGGCACAGATTCAATTGATAATGAAGTAAGTAAAATATCATTAGCAAAGATAATTGCAGATTACTTAAAATAGAGAATTATAATTTTAATAGTTATTAATAATATTTTGAACTAATTCTTTAGTGTTCTTTTTTAAATCGGCAATTGTGGAATTATTTAATATTCTATAGTCAGCAACTTTTAAAACTTCTTTTAGACCAAATTTAACTTCTCTATTATCTCTTTCTTTTATTTCTTCAATACTCTTAGGGTCATCAGAACGTGATCTTTCGAAAAGTCTTTTCAATCTTAATTTTTCATCAGCTACGATTGAAATAATTGGAAATTTCCAATATTTTCTAAATGCATTAACTTCAAAGATAGAACGTATCCCATCTATAATAATAACCTCTTGGTTTTGATTTTTAATTAAATCTATACACTTTTGTGCTATAATATCGGGTCCTTCTTTTTTACGTAATTCTTTAGCTATTTTGCCTAAATTATTTGCAGTATATTTTAAATTCCTCTTTTTTGCTTCCTCTCGAACAATATCACCCATTATTATTACAAGTCCCATATCTTTAATAGCATCAATAGCAGTGGTTTTACCTGAGCCAGCCAGGCCTGTTATGGCAAGAACCTTCAAGATTAAATAACCTTGTTGAATAAAATTGAATTTAAAGATAACAATATTCTTAAAAAAAAATTAGTTAAAGATAATTTATATATTTAGAGTTTATTTAGTTTCTATATAGAAAATGAAATTATATTTTTAAAAAATAGCTTCAATGAGCAATATTTTAAAAGCAATGACAAAAAACAAGAAAAAAGATCCATTTTTCACACCAGTATTATTAACTTTAAAAGCATACAAACGAATTGTCGGATATGCTATTAGATATGCTAATGATGATATTAAACCCGATGAATGGCGCGAAGTATATGGAATCTTAATAGGTTCTATTGATAACAACAAAGAAGTCATTATAAAAGATGCTATCCCAATGGTTGTGGGAGATCGGGCAGGTGTTAAATATGAAAATAAGCAGTATGTTGATATGGCTCAAATTGATGCATCTATATTTGAAAGAGCTATACAAGATCAAAAAAATGATTTTATTATAGGGTGGTGGCATACACATCCAAATTTTGGCTTTTTCTATAGTCCTATCGATTGTATGACTCAGCTAGGCTACCAAATTCCTAATCCTCATGCAGTAGGTTTAATTTTTGACCATTGTGAAAAAGGATCTAAAGATCATTTTTTAGGAATAGCAGGTTTGAGATTAAAAGATCCAAATCAGGGTCTTACTTCCACTTATAACTTAATTGAGTTAAAATTTGAGCTTGATAAAACAGAGATGGTTAAGAACGCTGATGCAGTTATTCGAAAAATTAAAAAAAATATTGATAAAGTTTTAAAAGAAATAAATTATATTGAAGAAGTGCTCCAAAAAAAAGCGTTAGCTCAATTACAACGTAATTATGGATTAATTTTAGTTCCTAAAGAAGACATCGTAGTAACAGATAATGAAAAAGAAGCTGAAGAAGATGAGCGCTTCTTGTATGAATGGGATCCTGATTTTTTTAAAAAATCATATCGAATACCTAAATTTAGAGAGAAAATAGAGAAAGAAATATCTGAAATTTATGACGAATTAGACAAAGTTCTTGAAAAACAAGGACCTGAAAAATATGAAATGAGAAAAAGGAAATTGTCAAATAAATTTAAAAATATGTTAAAAAAGCCAAATGACTGGTATGATACGTTAATGGACGATTTTTCTAAAAGAATAGACATTATCTCACCTTTTTTTAAATATTTGGATACTAATGAGAGAAAAGTTATTGAACAATTTGAAAAAAGGAGTTCTGAATATTTTAAAATATTGGATGAATTAAATAGAAGAGCAGAATTAAATTTAGAGGATTATTAGACTGGATTAGGAATTATGTTTTTATTAAACTTTAAAAATAGGTAAAAATATTATCAAATTAAGGTTTATTAGATAAATTTTATATTGAACAAGATATTATTTAAAATTAAAGCTTCTTTTTAATAAAGGTAAAAGTTTTTTTCCACAATGTGGTTCCTTCATGGTTAATGATACGACTATTATAATTAAGAACAGAAATGATAAAGACAAATCTATTAAAGATGCAATTTTTGCCTTTTCTGGAGGTAGAAAATCTCTATTGATAAAAGGAGAAGGTGAAGAAATTAGCACTGCAGTAGAAGTCGCCGAAATTTTAAAAAGTCGTATGTATCCTAGATTAGAAATTGCTAATGTTTCATTAGGAAGTCGCCCTTATTTTAATTATCAACAGCATGGGCGAAATAATAAAAATCAGAGATATAAAAAAAAGAAAATTGATATAATTTCTAATATTGAAATTACGCTCCAAACTAAATCATTTACATAATTTATGAAGTCAAACTTTGAAAATTTAGGTCCATTATTAGATGAAATTCGAACTCCTGCTGTATGTGAGGTTTGTAAAAATTTCATTTATAAGCAAGTATATTTTGATGAAAATTCTAAGAAGAAAAGAAAAGTTATTTTCGTTTGTAAAAACTGTTTAAAAAATGAGAAATAATTGGTTTAAAAGATATATATAACTAAGTATCAGTTCTCTCCATTTTTCTTTTACTTCTTTTCTCAAGATATTTTGTCCAATTGAAAGACATGATGAAAAACATTACTGTAATAGTAACAATTAGTAAGATTGCTTCTGTTATTATACTTGATTCTCCGCTAGACTCCATTCCTTGAGATGTAAATCCAATGGCTATAAAAATAGGCCAACAGCAATAAAACAGAGTTGTAAAATTTTTGCCCAACCAACCAGGAATAATACACTTCCAAAAAGGATATTTTATCAAACCTAAAGGAAGAAATAATATATCATCAGGAAGAGGAGTCAAGGCAAACAGAAAAATATAGAGAGGAGTACGCTTCTCGTTATCAAGGATAAGTTTTCCAAAACCATTAATGTTATTTAAAAAACTTGCTTGCCTTTCTTCAGCAACCTTTTTTGTTCCATACCCTACTACATAACCAGTAAATTCACCTAAAGCACTGCCTAAACCTCCTGCTAAAACTAGACCTATAATTTCTAACCAGAATGAAGAAGTTATTAATAATTGCTCCAAAGTTAATCCCATATCATTATATCTAAGAAAAATTGAATTTGATAGTGAAAATAGCACAAATGGAAATGGAATGGGAAATCCAATTGATGCAGATCCTAAAAAGCAAATTATAAGAGATATAAGTATCGCCCAAACATAGTTTACACCTTCAGTAATTTGTGTTAACTCTACTCTTGATTTTATAATGGCATCTTGTATATCTTGAACAAATAGAAATAATAAAAGATAAATTACAACTATTAGATAAAATATGATAAAAACTATCGTTAATTTTTTTGATACAGCCATAATTTTATAAATCTTTTAAAATTTTAGTGTTTAAACCGTTTTTTGCTTGTAAAAGTAATTCGAGATTAGTTAAGATTTCTCCCACTTTATTTACTTTATTTGGCATTTCTATAGTCTCAATAATTATTATTAATTCATCTGTTTTAGGATTATATACAATATCTCCTTTTTCTACACTCTTTGAAGATTTTTTATTTGTTCCTTTAAATATTTGCATTCCAGGGAGCATCCAATAATTCTTAGATCCAAAACTAAATCGACCTCGTAGAACAAAAGGAATCTTGCTAATTATCGCATCTGCGGATAGAGGGGCTAAATGACGAATTATTTTTCCTCTCATTGTCCCAATACCAGATATATCTATTTTTATGGCAAATTCTCCACTACTACTCATATTAATAATTAGAATAGTTATTCTTAAATATATTTTTAAAATAGTCTTTAAATTATTAAATTTTTGTCGAAAAGTCTAACAATTTTATTATATCTCTTAATAAGAAGATTTAAATAGATTGATTTTTCATATATTAGTTAGGGCAATAGGCCTAACTTGCATTGGAGTAAGATACAAAATAACGGTTTATACACCGGATGAAAATTTAACATAAATAAAGTGATCCTTAATTCTTGACAAAATTTTTTTTTTTAGATACTGAGGATTCAAAATATTTACTTAGAAAAATTATTATACTTCATTTGTTCCTGTAGTGCAAAAACACATAAATTAAGTGGTGGATAATAAAACATAATAAAATCAGCACTTTGGAGCACTTTTAAATTTATTCAATAAATTCTCGATTTAATTTGTACAAAACGAGACCTTTTAACAAGAGTACCTAAATTCAAGTGGAATAATCGAGTTATATTTTTGATACTTAGGACATTAGAACTTGTACTGCATTAAATCAGAATTGAAATATAGGAGCTTTGATTTCATAATTGCTTCATTGGATTTTTATCCTTTAATTCCTCTGAATCAATTATACTTTGATTAATCGGAGCGCCTATTGTCCTCCTTTTTTTTATGTATGTATCTTAAATCATGTTCATTATCAATATCGTGAAATCTTAAATTATTTGCAACTTCAAAAGCATAAATTTTATCACCTTTTGATATCAAATAATTAATCGTTTCCCAAATAGTCTTAAAAAAATTTTTTTTTTTCAAACTTAAGATTTTATTTATATACTTATAATTTAAAACACACACAGGTATAGTTTGCATTAGATTAAAATTATAAAGAATAGATTTTAATTTTACTTGATGAATTTTAATTAAAATGTTATATTGCTCGATTTGTTTTATCTCTACTAGTGAAATTAATTTTTTCTTTGTTCTCAGTTCCTTCAATATTTTTTGATTTATTTTTCTATAAAAAAAGAAAGGAGCGTCGTTAATTTCTTTTTTACTTTTTAAAATTAATGAAAAAATTTCTTTTAATAAGCCGAAGTCGAAGATAATATCCCCAGGGATCAAAACATAAATACTTTCAGAAATAAAAAATCCAGGTACGTTTGTAATAGATAAGAATGAATGTAATGGTCCTCGTTTATATTCATTTTTGGAATTAATCACCGATATTTTTGAGTATAAAGATTTATTGGACTGTTGTATTTTTACTATAAAGTTATTAATCATATTACCTAAATGTCCAACTACGATGCCAATTCGTTTTATTCCTAAATCTATTAATTGCTTAATGGTATTATAGAGGATAGGTTCATTATCTAATGCTTTTATTCTTAATAAAGGTTTAGGTCTAGTTCTTGTTATTTCTTTGAGTCTCTTACCCTCTCCAGCGCATAAAATAACTACTTTTATTTTATCTTTAAATTTATTCTCGAGTAGTGACAATCTTATTCCCTTCCAAATCCAATACAATAGTATGCTCTTCTTGAGCAACTGGTTCTCGACTTCTTTCTATCAATATGGGATATTTGTCAAGAATTTTTTTACCTACAAATGATTCCATAGTTCTCTGAATTTTGCTTTTTGGGATAATATTTTTCCTCTCAATCCATCGAGGAGAAAATGGAAGATGTCGAAATGATTTTTCAATTTTATTCATATAATTTTGATGCTCATAAGATACATTTTTTTTTACTTTTTTGATAAATCTAAAAATGTAAGCATGTTTACCATTTTCAACCATACCTACCCCAGAAGTAGCAAAAGGCTCACAGGCATAAGCATCTCCAGGTTTTAAAATTTGATTGTGAATTTTTTCCTTATCATTATAATTTGGAATAAAAGGTCCAGCATGTAAATTAAATTGCTTTAATTCATGACCACCAAGGTTTTTAATTGGTCTTAATCCTCTATTTATAATTTTATTTTCAATAGCTTCACCAAGCTCATATAATTTAATTCCTGGTTTAAACATATCAATTGCTGCATCAAGAGCATCCTTAGCAGCATCAATATAATTCTGAAGCTTTGGGTCTTCATCAAGATTGATTGTAAAAGCAGAATCTGCTATAAATCCATTATAATGAGCACCTATATCAATTTTAAGTAATCCAGATTCAGGTATAATAGATGTGTCATCAATAGGAGGACTATAGTGAGCTGCTATTTCATTCAAAGACATATTAATAGGGAATGATAATTCACATCCGTTTTTATGGATCTCTTCTTCACATTGATTAGCTATTTCTAAAAATTTTACACCTGGTTTGATAAGTTCTCTAGCTAACTTTCTAGCAGCTATAACACTCTTCCCTGCCTTAATATAATCCCGAATGAAATTATCAGACATTGTTCAAATATTCTTATTATTATATTTCTATTAAGGGGTTAATCTATCAGCAGTTCGAGGATACATAACAACTTCTCTAATATCTTTTAATCCACATATAATTGTAAGCCATCGATCTATACCTAAACCAAATCCACCATGTGGAGGCATTCCATAATCAAAACTATTTAAATGAGAACTAAAATCAACTGGATTTAGTCCTTTATTTTCAAGAGCATTAATTAATTGTTTCTTTTTATGAACTCTAACCCCACCAGAGGTTAATTCTAACATACCTTTTTGTAAATCGAACGATTCACTATACATTGGATCTTTTGAAGGCATAATGTAAAACGGCTTAATCGACATAGGCCAATGAGTTATATAATAATAATCCTTCAATTCTTCTCCTAATTTTCTATATGCCTCAGTAGAAATATCATCCCCAAATTTAATATCAAATCCAAATTTAGAGGATAATAATTCAATGATTTCTTCATAGGAATATCTTGGAAAGGGTATTTTTGGAATTTTTGTTTCCTTTTCCATCCCAATATATTTTAATGAAACCATTTCATTTGTGCGTATATCTTTAATAACGTTGTAAACAAGTTCTTCTAGAATATTGAGAATATCCTCCATTCCGGAAAATGCTAACTCCACATCTAACGTAAAAATCTCACATAGATGTCTTTTTGTACGATGTTTCTCTGCTCTAAAACAATCACTTATTTCAAACACCCTCTCATATACTCCACTCAATTGTTCTTTATATAATTGAGCCGATTGAGTAAGAAATGCTTCTCTTTCAAAATAAATGATAGGAAATAACTCAGTTCCACCTTCTGTTGCAGATCCTATAATTTTTGGTGTTGTTATTTCTGTAAAGTCTCGATCAAATAAAAATCTTCTAATAGATCTGAGCATCTCTCCTCTAATCCTAAAAATAGCCTGATTTTTAAGAGATCTTAAATCTAAAGCTCTATGATTCAACCTAAGATCTAAATCTGATATAGTTTCACCTGTCATATCTATTGGTAGTTTATCAGGAGTTGTATTTAAAATCTTTATAGCATTAGGTACAATCTCAACTCCTCCTGGTGCTTCTTTGAATGGTTTTACAATACCTTTAACCATTATGCAATATTGGTATCCAACTTTTCCCTTTTCAAAAATCTCATCAGAAATGATTCCTTTCTTAAGCGTTATTTGACGTTCTCCAAATTTATCTTGAAGAGATATAAATTTTAAGCCACCTAAATCTCTAAAATTCCTTACCCATCCACCTAATATTACTTCTTTACCAGCAAAATCTGGAGAAATATCTCTAGTATAATGAGTTTTTCTCCATTCTCCAAGTTCATCAAGCATATAATTGCATCAATTTTTATTTTTTAAAAAAAATATAATGTTTAAAGTCAAAATAAAAATAAAATTTTTGCCATCTTATAAGTATTTATATGGTTGAATTAAATTTTAAAGGTAAGGATTTAACTAAACAGAAGATAAAATCAATAGACAATGAACCTCTTTGCCTAATAAAGGCAATAGAATGTATAGATTCTCCCATAAATTCTAAAAGCACAAATACTCTAATTTTAAATCATCAAACAATCGATGATGTTAGTTTGCATAATATTGAAACGAAAAAGTGGTTCAATAAACTATTTTGGGGGGATAATTATTTAGTTATGGTATCATTGCTGAAAAATTTTTCAGAAAAAATTAATCTTATTTATTTTGATCCTCCTTTTGCAACGGGAGGGGATTTTAATTATACTATACAAATAGGTGATAGCAAAAGTTCCAGAAGTTCTAATAATTGGTTAAGAAAAAAATCTTATACTGATACATGGCAAGAAGGTTTAGATTCTTACCTTAATTTTATATATAAACGTTTATTAATAATGAAAAAACTCCTTGCCATTGATGGAAGTATTTATGTACATCTTGATTGGCACGTTGGAGATTACATTAAAATAATAATGGATGAGATTTTTGGAGAGGAAAATTTTCGAAATGAAATAGTATGGGCATACCCTGCAGCCTCTGCCAGAACAAGACGATTTTTCATTCGATCTTACGATATAATATTATTTTATACAAAAACAGACAATTATGTATTTAACGACAATCCTGCAATATATATGGAATATTCTAATCGTGTTAAAAACGCATTAAAAAAAGATAAAAAAGGAATATTCTATTATCGAGGTGGAAGCCATGATGGTAAAAAATTATCTCAAAAAGTATATATAGAAAAAAAAGGGATTTTTCCTCGAGATGTATGGAGTGATATACCTTACATTCGAGCCAATACTTCAGAATATCAGGGTTTTTCTACTCAAAAACCAGAACGTTTATTAAAAAGAATAATTCTTGCCTCAACAAATGAAAATGATATTGTAGCAGATTTTTTCTGTGGATCTGGGACAAGTCTAGCTGTAGCAGAGAAACTTGGAAGACGATGGATTGGAAGCGATCTAAAAAAACATGCTATAAATATAACAAAAAAAAGATTACTTAATATTTGTAATAGTAATAATTTATATAATTGGAAAACCAAATTTGGGAAAAATCCTCAACCATTTATTATGTATTGTTTAGAGAAGGAATTAAAAGAACCATTTTTATCTCCTGAATTCTTTAAAAAGAAAGAACTAGGGTTAGACCAGATAAAGAAATTAGAAAAACCTAAATTTGAAATAAAAATTCTAAAACAAAATAAACATATTGTAATAGAATTAAAAAGTTATAAAATTTCTTTCACTAATTTAATTTCTGATAAAATATTAGAAAATATTCATAAATGGACGGATCTAGTTGATTCATGGTTTATAGACTTTAATCATCGAGAAGGAATATTTAATAATATGTGGGTTAGTTTTAGAACTCCTAAAAATAGATCATTGAATTTAAAAATGGAGTCTTATGACTATAAAGAGCCAGGAATTTATGAAATAATGATAAAATTAATTGATATTTTTGGAATTGAGACATTACAGTCATATAAAATAGAAATTTAATAAATATTTAAAAGAGTCACTTAATTAATTCTCTGATTAACATTGTAGCATAACTTCCCTTTTGAAGAGAGAATTCTAATTTAATTTTCTTTTTACCAGAATTAAAATCATCATCAGCAATTTCAATTAATTTTAATCCAATTGGCTTAACAATTATTGGTCTAATCGCACCTTTAAATTCATTCTCATTTATGGAATAATTTTTAAATTTTCTGTCATCTATATTCTCTAATTCAATTATCTCACGATAAATTTTTCCCATTAAAGGAAACTCATCTAATTTTGTATTTAAACCTATAAGAGGTATAACTATACTTGCTCTATTAAGTTCCATTGCTTTCTTTAAATAAATATCATAGTAATTCCCGAAAGTATATTTGATCTGAGTAATAAATCCATTGTAATCATCTAAAATACTAATAACATCACCATTAATCGGTTTAAATAAAGAAAAACCTTTTTGAATTCGTAACGAGAGCATTTTATTAAATAAATAGGATTGAAAAGAACTAATTAATAGATTTTTTAGATCAGAAGGAATAGTTTCAATGCAACCTTCATAGTCTCCAGGATTATCAATTAGATATTTGAGCATATTTTTCTCATAATACAAATTCTTTGGAAAATTTTCATATGCTTTTTCAAGATTATTTTGATTAATGCATTCCTTTCTTATTTTTTTAGAATCATCAGATTCAGTAGAAAACGTTGTAAGTACAAATTCTTTGAAAACTCGTTCATGATTTCCTTCTAGAAGATAACGCCCCACTATATGAGAATTTGGCCTAAAACTACCAAATCTTTGAAGCCCAAAATAATTTGGAAAGCCAAAAGTGTTTAAATATTTTATATATTTTTCAATAATATCTTTTAAAGTTGGTCTATCTTCTATATTACGAATAACTACTGTAAAATTGTTTCCAAAATGGCTTCCTAATTTAACAGGTTTTTTAGTTGGAGTAATATTTCTAATAAATATATCTTTTAATTGCAAATTTTTTAATTGTTCAATATAATTTCCTTTTACTGACACTTTTTGAACCGAGATCGAATTTTTATCTTTTAAACCTGAATAAAATATGTATGAAATTCTCAGAATTCTGCTAATTTGACGAATGGCTTCAAATGTGTCTTTATTAATTTTAACCAAATTAAAAGTAGTATATTTGTCTTTTAATTCATCTGAAAAAACTGGATTTTTGTTGTCTTCTTTTATATGTAGAATCTTTCCAGATTCATCTATTTCTTTTACAATGAAATCTTTGAAATTTGTCTTATATTCTCCTCCGATCCCTTCTATACTATGAGTAGCAAAGCATTCAATTCCA
>SMTZ1_10001628_pt1 | contig 24975 bp, 21 predicted proteins | sample DeeMarSWOR136_30_FD_25667 | JGI IMG/M metagenome (IMG submission 25667) | reverse complement strand
AAGAGGTCTGCAAAGAGGGGAGCGCAAGTGGGTGCCTCTGTCCCGGATTTTCCGATCAGTTCGGCTGCTGCAGGCGTCACTGGGAATCGGTGTGATTGCCGTTTTGGCGTGGAGTGTATCCCAGCCTTATCTTTTCGTGAGGTATGTAGCCCCCGGTACTGCCGATCGTGCAGGGATTTCGCTATTCGTCCTGGCCTTCATTATGGTCGTGTCCTCATTATTCCCCCGGGTTGAAGTTCCAACAAAAGGAGTCTGATATAACCCATGCAAATATTTTGTCAACTCTTTAATAGGGAATATTTTTTATACAGACAGGTTGCAGGGCTATGACGCACTTCAATACACCGCGGTATGTTTTATATATATTCTGTATGCTGACTATCATACCCTGCGCGACCCGTACCGAAGGAACGGAGCGATCCACATCCATTACCATAGAAGGCGCTTACTCCCTTCCCGACCAAATGGGTTACGGAGTTGGCGAGGGGGGCTTTGCTCCGATCAGCTTTAATTCAGTCGAGAATACCGTTTTTTCTTCGCCTCCCGATAACGGACGCGATCTGGGATTGGGCTGGGGTGCTGCCAAAGTACAGGTGCTGCTTTCACACAGGATTGTCGTGCCCCTTCTTGTTGGAGTTGGGCCTTTGATGTCGGGCAATACTATTACTTATACCTTCACTGGCGCCCTGAGCCCGGTATCGGTTCGGCTCGAAGCCCAGACGACGCTCACGCCCATCGTCTTTTTCAATGTGTTTGCCGGCGCCATGATCGGAACCGGCTGGAATGTTGGAGCCTTCAACGGTATAGGATTGAACGTGGACGGCTCCGGAGTCATTGAATCGTCTTCGTTCAAGGGTATCGTTTCAAACTTATGGATCGGAAACACCTTTCAGTTCGATCTGGCAGCCGTGATACCCGGGGAGTGGACCCATTTTGTTGTTCTGATCAAACCGAAGCTGCAGTACGCCTTCTTCTCCGGTGCGGATAGAGACGAGGCCTGGGTGTGGGAGGCTGACAATGGTGAGAACTTCAACGCCTTCCAGTTCCACGGTACCTACTTCATCGGCTATCAGATGCCTATGGTGCTGGACACCGCCGGCCTCCTCGTGGAAACTGTACAGAACCTGGGCTACGTGAAGGATCTTTCACCAATGGATTCAGGGGGATGGGGATCTGATCATGTTCAGATCACGCTGTCGCCGTTGTTCAATTTTGCACTTTCAGAGTCAAGCGCCTTGACCGTTCTCTTCCAACTGCGCAGGGAGCGTTTATACGATGAACCGAGCATCTTCGCCAATTACTTCAGGAACCGCCGCGCCACAGGCACCTATTGGGATTTTTACAGAATTGCTCTTTCCTACAACCTGAAGCTGTAATAGGTGAACAGATACACAGCTATAATGAGATTAAGTTTAGAAGCTTTGAGGCACTCCTATTGAACGATGTGGTATTGTGTCTTTTTGAGTATTCAAATATTTTAAAATAGGTAAATTATGAAACGCATGGTTCATCTTTCTAAACTGTTTCACACAAAGCGGGGCCGGGGGTCCAAAATCCATTGAGAGTGCTGGTGTTAAATCTATGATTGAGGATTACCAAATGACTATAAATAACGCTTTCGCAGTGTTCCTGCTGTTTTTGATTGTCCTGACGGGATGTAGTAGAAACGATCAAATACGGACAGAACATGACGCGTATAGACAAATAAAAGAAGAACTGGAAAGAATGGTCTTGAAGGACAATAACCTCAAGCATGCGCTTTTATTGGTTCATTCTGATAAATATGATTTTCACTGGAAGTTCGCTTTCGGAACGACTGGGACTGAGCAAAGACCCATAACGAGCGATGATCAATTGCGAGCATCGGAAAGACCTTTACGTCGGCAGTTATTGCCAGGCTATACGAAAGAGGTGAAATAAATTACGATGATCCTATTTCCAGATACCTATCTCCTGAGATGCTGGAGAATCTATTTGTTTACAAGGGAATCGATTATTCCAACGAAATGTTGGTGCGGCATCTTCTCAATCATACATCTGGCATTGCAGATTATTGGGAAGACAAACCGATACAAGGAAAATCAATCAAAGAACTGGTTATTGAAGAGCCGGAACGATTTTGGAAACCTGAAGATACAATAGATCATACAAGGTATAATCAGAGAGCTGTTTCTTCTCCGGAAAAAAAATTCCATTACTCTGATACAGGTTACAATCTTCTTGGTAAAATTATAGAAGAGATTACTCAAAAGCCTTTTCATGAAAATCTTCAAACTGAAATTTTTAATCCTTTGGGAATGGACAACAGTTATTTATTGTATCGCAGCGAGCCCAATGAAAAAAGCCCTTACCCCATTCTCGACACTTACATTGGAAAATACGAAGTGTCTGGATTCAAAAGTATAAGTGTAGACTGGGCAGGTGGAGGTATTGTTACGACAACTGAAGACTTGCTTCTCTTTCACAAGGCTTTGGTCAATAATACGTTGATAAAAAAGGAAACATTTGAAATATGTTCGAATGACGTAGAGAGATTCGGATTTGGAATGGACTATGGGTACGGCATCCTCTTATTAAATATTGGGACAATGATGATTTTTCAGTCGGAAGAGCTTGATATGTGGGGAAACTTCGGTTCAATCGGCGCCTATATGTTTTATAATCCTGCACATGATGTATACATAATTGGCAGCTTTAACCATTCTAATTATATCAGAAGACAAGTTCGTTTTATCATTTATGTAATTCGAACGGTAAGTAAAATACAAACCATATAGTGATTCATAGCCTCAATGATTTCGTGGAGAGAATTGTAAAGTAAGATGAAGGAGAAAAGTGTCAGATCTTATGTGGAGCTACTTCAGATTAATAAACAGGCAGTAGAAGATTTCTCTACTGCCTGTCCTATCGCCCTCCCCTGGCCGGACTCGAACCAGTGACCCGATGATTAACAGTCATCTGCTCTACCAGCTGAGCTACAAGGGATTATTAATAATATCACCTGAAAGAGACATATTATACTTTAATAGTCAAGACATAACATAATCCTACGACCTTAGGCTGAAACGAAGCAACCCAGCAATGTGGTCAAGCCCTTTGAGCAGCTTGCTGCTCTTCACAATTCTCACCTCTGCTCCCTGATGGATCGCCTCGTCTACCGCCTCGTTGATCACATCCTTTACCGGCATCAGGGATCCACTCGAGGGAAATGAATCATTATGCTCAAGGTAGAGAAAGCCGGTTTCCATATCGATGAAGCCAGGAAGTGCATACCCCTCCTCAACCACCATGGTCCTCACCGCTGCCATGGAGAGTGCTTTCAGGATGGCGTTCACGCCCTTGCACGCACCACCATTTTTCGCAAGATCGGTCCTGATCCGATCGACAATCTCCCTATCCTTATCAAACATGATCTCTTCATTGATCTTTCGTACCTCTTTCAGCACATGGCTCACCTTGGCGCTGAAGGGAACTTCAATGCACCCCGCATAACGCTCCTGGAGGTAGGAGTGCATGTGCTTGAGGAAATCGCTACAGGTGTTTCTGTCACCACCGATCACAATATGATCTGCGCCTTTTTCCATAAAAAGGTCGAGTACCTCGTTCGATGCTTCACGTAAAAACTTGTGGTACTCGGTCTCAAGCCTGTTCTGGTACTTTTTCTCGTTGATAAAAATGTAATCGTTTGATCGGGAGGAAAAATGGCTCGTATTGAAAAGATCGATGTCCTCTTGTATTTTATCCCCATATATCTCAAAAGCTCTCAACTTGTTCTTCTTGAAGAGGAGAGCGATGTATCGTTTTTTCAATCGAAGAACAGTAAACAGCGGTTTCGTGAAGGGAAAGTAATCGACAACCAGGCGGTCCTTTACCGGTTCATCGAGCTCGAAGGTTTGGAGGTAGTTGTTCCTGGATGAAGAAAAAAGTGCAAGCCCTCTGAAACTACGGCCCTTGAACGCCTCTACACTCCGTGCAATCTTCTCGAAATCTTCGAGCACAGAGTAGTACCCGTCACGGGAAAAATCCTTTTTACTGAGCTTTTCTTTGTTTTCTCGGAGCAGGGTTTTCAGGTTTTTTATATACTCATTACTTGTATTTCCGGAAGGGTCGACATTCAGGTAAAGGGATGTAACCGGCGAATCATTGAACCGGTATTTGAGCACTGCATCGATCTGGTTTTTTGCGATGAGCATTTTCAACCTCCCAATTAGTTGTTAGAGATACTTTTTCTCTTCTACGCGTCACCTCCTCCACTACACCTATTTCGTCTCGACTTACGCTTTTAATATAAATATACTTTATATAGAGATGCGAAAAAAGGTCTACATACGCGCTGCGCTCATTCTTTTTCTTATTTTTCCCGCTTATGCCTTTTCTTTCGTGCGGGAGAACTGGCCTACCTACATGGGAAACCAGTACCTCACCGGCAACAACGACGGCATCATCCCCGAGAGTACAGGCATCATCTGGTCCTTCGGCTCAAAAGGAAAGCTCTTCAACCCGGTATCGGTGAACGGGAGGGTGTTCGTGGTCTCAACGGACCACTACCTCTCCTGTCTGGATGCAGCAGATGGCTCCGTACTCTGGGAGTTCAAGGCGGAAGGACCCCTCACCCGGCAGGTTGCGGTGTACGAGGGGTACGTGTACCTCCCGGCCGGGAGATTTCTCTACTGCATCGAGGAGGAGACCGGCAAGGTGATCTGGGGAAGGCGCGACCCGAGCTTCGGTTTCTACGGTACCCCGACCATTGCAGCGGGAAAGATCTTCTACGGCAACAGGAAGGGCTTCTATTCACGGGAGCTTCAGAACGGGCACATTGTGTGGGAGAACATGGAGATCTATACCTACGGCGGGTTCCCCTCCTACTGGAACGGTATGGTGTATACGGTGAGCAAGGAGTTTCAGAAAGAGAGCGCCTTCCTTGTTGCCCTGAATGAAAACGACGGCACGATCCGGTGGGCCACACCGCTCGAAAATGTGGTAAACATATTCTCACCGGTGATCTACGATGAAAAGATCTACCTCACCTGGGGAAACAGACTGGGGATATTCGATGCGGAGACGGGAGAAAAGCTTTTGGAAAAAACCTTCGATGCTGCGATCGCATCAAACGCCGTATTTTCCCAGGGCATAATATTCCTCTCCCTGACGGACGGCAGGATACTGAAGGTGGATCCGGAGAATGGAGATTACATGCACGTCTACAACGCGCCCTTCGGTACGCAGTTCGCCGTAGTGGGGAGCTACCTCTTCATTCCGGTTAAGGGAGGAAAAGGTGCCCTCGTGACAGTGGACGCGGAGAACGGAAGCACGGTGAACAGGATCCCAACCGCTGAGGGTGAGCCTTCGGCCCTCACCATCAGCAAGGGCATCGTGTTCCTCCCCGCTGAGAACACCCTCTTTGCGATCGGCGACGGAAGGCTCCTTGCCGCATACAGCCCGCGAGAGCGTTCAACCCAACCTCCTGAGAGGGGGAGCGCTGGGGAGATAACAAAAAGCAGAACACCTGAGACCTTCGCTCCCTACGGATCAGGTGCGGGTGCCCCTTCAACGGGAGAAGCGGGTGTCTCCCCAGGGCAGGTCCCCCAATCCGTTGCCGGGGTTACAAGTCAGGAAGAAGCAGGAAAGGGAGAGCAGGCCGAATCGCAAATCGCAACGGCCCGTGCTCCTGAAGATGTAGGTGATACTACAACACAGGCCGAACCAGGTGCTGGTTCTGAAACTGCAGTCATACGGGGAGAGCTGATAGACAGGGATTCGGGAAAGCCGCTCAGCGGCACCGTTGAGTCGACCACGGAGCTCGAAAACGGAGATGTTATAAAAAAAGAAGAGCCAATTCGTGAAGGGAAGTTCAAAATCGAAGTACCCAAAAAGGGGCAAACGGATTTGATCTTCTCCTCCCCCGGCTACACCTTTCAGACCATCACCCTTCCTGATGAGAAGGCTATAGACGATCTCTCCCTTGAACCCATCGAGCTCAGCCTTTCGCGTGTGAAGCGTGGGGCGAAGCTCTCCTTCGAGAGCATCCAGTTCAGGTTTGGGAGTGCGAACCTCGAGCAGAGCTCCCTTGGTACGCTGGATAAGATGCTTGGCATGCTCAAGGAAAACCTGTCGGTAAAAATAGAGATTGCTGGGCACACGGACTCAACAGGCCCCGAAGAAGTCAACCAGACGCTCTCAGAGCTGAGGGCTGAGGCGGTTGCTCACTGGCTCATCATGAACGGCATCTCTTCGAAGCGCATCGTTACGAAAGGGTACGGGGAATCAAAGCCCGTTGCAGACAACGAAACAGAAGAGGGGAGGCGAAAGAACAGGCGGACGGAGGTTCGCATTCTCGAGGACTGAGTAAAACCGGATGTATCATCGCCTCGGGGCTCCCTAAGGTTTCAATTGTTGTTTACCGTGGTATTTTTTCCCATTATTATTCTGGGCGCTCCTCTTTTAAAAATACACACCAATCATAATGGCTTTCGTCAGTATGATCGATAACACATGAGAGCGCTGTCCATTCATAAATTAATTTTTGCAGTTCCTCCTGTATCTGAAACAGCTCATAAGATTCATTCAATAGACATAACCCTCAGGAATGGGCCGCAGGTAAATTGAGACATTAAAAGGGAGAAAGTATTCAAATATTCCATTGACAAATAAGGTGAAAAATGGTAGAAGTTTTTAATAACTAAAAAACATTTTTACTGTATGAAAAATATTTCTTCTCAGGAAGTACAGATATCTTTTTCTTCAGCATACTCATTTCAAAGGATACGCAATGCCTGCTGAAAATCGCGCTGAAAATCGCATAGAAACCATCTGTAAGTCAGGTGTCATAGCCATAATGCGCGCAAAGAGTTCTGATCAACTGTTAACTGCTGCTGATGCCATTAAGGCAGGAGGAGTGAATGCGATCGAAGTAACAATGACCACCCCAGGCGCTCTCAGTGTGGTGAGCCGAGCAGTTGAAAAGTATGGCTCTGAAGTGCTGTTCGGCGTTGGATCTGTGCTTGATGCAGAAAGCGCACGTACCGCAATACTCAGCGGAGCACAATTTGTTGTATGCCCCACTTTGAGCGTTACCACCATCGAAATATGCAAGCGCTATTCTATCCCTGTCATGCCAGGTGCTTTTACGCCTACTGAAATCCTCACTGCATGGGAAGCCGGGGCAGACATAGTGAAAGTATTCCCTGCGAGTGTTGGAGGACCGGCCTACATCAAAGCGGTAAAAGCCCCTTTACCCCAGATAAGGTTAATGCCAGTCGGAGGAGTTGACCTGGACACGACTGCCGATTTCATCCGTGCGGGATGTGAAGTTGTGGCGGTCGGCAGTGCACTCGTTGCTCAAAAGTTGCTGGATGCACGTGATTTCAAAACAATCACCGAGCGCGCACGGCGCTTTCGCGAGGAAGTGGAGAAAGGCCGATCAGGGCAGTAGAGGTAATACTCATAATGGTGCGACGTGTGAAAGAAATGGTGGAAGATTTATTACAAAGGGAAGACAGATATAACATACGTGCAGTGGGAAGAGCTCTGCGTCTATTATCGCTGCTGTCCGATGGAAAACCGCGGACTTTAACCAAGCTGAGTGAAGAAATCAGTATCAACAGCAGTACAACTTTTCGCCTTCTAACGACACTGGCCTGCCACAACTATGTAGAGCGTGACAGCCAGATCCCTGCCTATCGGCTGGGCATAGCATGTCTGGAATTGACACGGGCCTATCAGGAAAGCTCCGATATTCGGCGTATCGCACTTTCTGAGCTGGAGCGACTTCGCGATGAAACGAAGGAGACCGTTCATCTTGCAGTGCTGGATAAAATGGAGGTTGTGTATATAGAAAAACTGCACGGACTCCACGCCATAGGGATAATGCACTCGCTGGTTGGAGGACGTGCACCTGCGTATTGCACCGGTCTCGGTAAAATCTTACTCGCGTACACTGATTTTGATTTCGTGAGGACCTATTATACCGAAACCGGGCTCGCACGTTTTAGTGACGCAACTATAAAAAATGTGGACTCCCTTCTGGATCATCTTGAAAGGGTACGTAATCAAGGATATGCGCTTGACCTCGGTGAACACGAGGCTGAAGTACGATGCGTTGCTGCACCGATTTTTGGAATGTCCGGGATGGTGCTTGCCGCAATAAGTGTTTCCGGTCCGGTCTCCAGAATGAAGACTCTCGAGACACAGACAGAGCTCATTCAAAAGACCTGTGAAGCAGCACACGCTATATCATCGAGAATCGGTTATCGGGCCAGACCGTAATACAGAATATGCGCCTTGGCGGTATGTGAGCAGGTATCCGGAGTTAAATATGAAGAATGCGCGGACATTTAAATACGATATTCTGAAAGACGAGCTTTCAGAATTAACAGGAAAGGGACCGGTGTTCGTTTCTTTTGGGGAAACTATGGTACGGGACACTCCGGATGACCTTCAGCGCCCTGATAGCACCAGAAGGGTTCACATATCGCTTGCAGGCAGTGAGTATACTCTGGCCCTATTCATTGCTCGTTTTGGTATATCTTCAGCGTATATTACCCGCGTACCAGATAATCCCTATGGGTGGTTGCTCCGTGATACCGCCCGGGCGCAGGGAGTGGATACTAACCATATTGTATGGGCGCCGAAAACCGAGCCCATAGGACGGTTCATCTATGAGCTCGGGCGCACACCGCGAAGAAGTGGAGGGTGGTATCAACGCATGTATTCCGCAGCAAGTCGATTAAAACCTGGTATGGTAAACTGGGAGCAGGCGCTCAGAGACTGTAAACTTCTTCATGTATCCGGTATTACCTTTGGTCTTGCTGCCCACAGCGGTTATGAGCGCAATTACCTGCTGGAAACTTTTCACGAGGCAATAGAGGCCAAACCCCCTGGATGCCGGGTTGGTGTTGACTTCAACTACCGAGCGACCCTCTGGAATGAAGAACAGTGCAGGGCAGTGATGACGCCCCTTATTACAGAGTATGTAGACATATTAATCACCACCATAGAAGATATGGCTAAGATCTATGGAATAGGGTGCGGTCGGTACAGCCCGGAAGATATCGATAAGGGGGATATCGGCTCACTGGAGGATGATGAAATCAAAGTATTTACCCAGGAAATAATACACCGTTTTAAAACAAAGATCGTCGCCATCACGATTCGTTATCCCGATTCTTTCGAGTATCATCGCTGGGAATCTGCAATTCTCGACAGCGGAGGGGGGTTTTTCCGGTCCCCTTCAATTAAACCGATCGTGTTGATGGATCGCCTGGGAGGCGGCGATACCTGGAATGGGGGTTTTTATTATGGTCTGCTCACAGAAGGATTCAATATCGCAGGAATAGAAAAAGGCGTGCTTGTGGGAGATGCGGCAAGCCGTCTTAAACAAACCTTGATGTTCGATCTTCCCATGGTAACGAAAGCCGAAGTCCAGGCTCTGATGAAGGCCGATGTAGAGGGGGGCGGAAAAAGAACAGCAAGATAGAAGCACCTTGCCAGCACATAATTAGTGTAACATTTGGCTTTCGGCCAATAAATAACTTTAAAAGGAGGTATAGGTATGAAGAGTAAAATTTTTATCGTTGCTGTTGCTCTTGTTTTATTGTGCACCCCTTTACTCTGGGCAGGCAGCAAAGAAAAGGAAGCCCCCACTATTAGGATTCTTGCTTTTGCACAGGGGTTTGCGTGGCCTGAGCTCTTCGGGTCGTCCGGTACGGAGAGGACAGATCTTTTAAAGAAGCTCGAGGAGGAAATCGGGTGCAAGATCGAAATCGAGTGGGGCGATGAGACAGCGGTACGGCAAAAGGTGCTCACAGACCTCATCGCGCATACTGGAAGGTACGATATCATGCTTGCGGGAAGTGCGGCCGGTATACAAGCATATGGACACGGCGGGTTTTTAGAGCCTCTCGATAATTACTTCAAGAATCATCCCTCCAAATATTTCGATGAAAAAGACGTATTCGATAAGTATCTTGATGCAAACTGATGCCTCCTGGTGAGTCGCTCTATGCGCTGCCGTATTACTCCTTTGGTGCGGGTATAATGTACAGAAAGGATTTATTCGATCGGTATGGATTGACCCCACCAAAGACCACTGAAGAGCTCTTCGATGTTCTTGAAAAGCTCAAAAGAGGATTTGCAAAAGACGGATTAAAAGATATATACCCCGTCACCATGAGAGGAGCCCCAGGAGAGGAGCCGACACTCGATCTCACAGGGTTTGTCTATGCATACTCCGGCTATGCGTCCTGGTTCGAAGGGGGAATCATCACGGCCAAAGAGATCAAGGAAAAGAAAGCACAACCGATTTTCACTTCCGACGATTTCAAAGCCGGATTCAAGGCTTTTGTGGACATCTGTAAAAACTACGGTCCGCCGGGAATCTCCACGCACACATGGGTAGACATGATGAATATCTATGCTGCCGGAAAAGCAGCGATCCTTATGCCTTCAGCAATCAACGCCTACGCAGCCATGGGTATTACCGAGAACCCGAATGTGAAAAATAATACACGGTTCGCAAAGAGCCCTGTGGGTCCCGGAGGGAAACAGATCCAGAGTTTCTGGACGTTCTCGATGGGAATCAACAAAGAGTCGAAAAACAAAGTAAAGGCATGGCAAGTGCTTACTTACCTGACAGGCAAGGATGCAATGCAGGCTTTTGCCGACCGTACGCAGTGGCCGAATGTAACGATGAGATCGGTGCTGTACAGTGATGTTCTTGTGAGAAAGTATGGTGAAGAAGAAATCCGCCTCAACGAGGAGTCGATCCTTGAGGCAGATCCTTACTACTTTCCATACATACCGGAGCTCACAGAGTACGCTGATAAGATCGGGACGGCTGCATCACGCGCTATCGCAGGTGCAGATATCGATGCCATCCTCATGGAACTGCAGACATGGGCCCTCGGAAGAATGTTCAAGGCAGGGTATTACAAGTAATCGAACGGCCGTATCCTGTGGGGAGAGTGTATACTCTCCCCACACTCCATTCTCTATACAAGGCACATATATCATGAAAACTGAGCGAATCGTTGTCGTCACGGGAAGTGGGAGCGGGATTGGACGGTGTCTCTCACGTTACTTCGCTGAGAGAGGATGGCTCGTGTGTGTTGCGGATCTTCTTCTCAAGAACGCAGAAAAGACCGTCCATGAGATCTCGAATCTCTGCCCAAAAGCCTGTGCAACAGAGGTGGATATCCGCAAGGCTGAAGAAGTGAGAGGGATGATACGCCTCTGCGTTGAACGATTTGGAAGGATAGATGCATGGGTGAACAATGCAGGGGTGACGGACAAGCAACACAGGGTAATCTCGGATGTTCCCTATGAGGTGTGGAGTGAGATACTGTCTGTAAACCTCTTCGGAACATTTATCTGTGTGAAGGAGTGTGCCGCCCTGATGAAAGAGCAGGGATATGGGAACATCGTGAACATCACCTCCCTTTTAGGGCAAAGGGGCCATATCCGTGTCGGAGATACTGCATATGGGGTTTCAAAAGCGGCTGTTGAAGCACTGACCGAGTACGCTGCAGGTGAGTTTGAGGGAACCGGTATTAACATCAACGCTGCATATCCCGGCGCAATGGTGAACACCGGTTTCTTCGATTACTTGGAAAAGGGCAAGAGAGAAAAGCTCGAAAGCCCCACCATACTGAACGAGCTGGTATATGTGCTGTGCTGCCTGAAACCGGGTGAGCTTTCAGGAAAATCATTTACATACCAGAATTGGAAAACGAATTCCATGTTACAGAAGATCTATCGAAAATACCTCCATCTGGAATGATAATGAAGGAACAAAATAAACTCCTAATCCCGAGCCTTGCGATTACCGCTCCTATTGTTGCCTTTCCCACAGTGTTTCTCTTCTACGTGAGCCTCCATCAGTATATCCTTTTCATACAGGAAATCAAGTTCATCTGGCTCGAGAACTTCAACAACATCATTACCTCGAAGGAGTTTCTGCAGTCCTTCGGTATTACCGCGATCTTTGTGGGTGCATCTACATTCTTCACACTTCTTTTCGGTCTTGCCCTCGCTCTCATACTGAACGAAGATCTGAAAGGCAAGGGCGTGTTTCGTACGCTCTTCACTCTGCCCGCCATCATACCACCTGTGGTCGCCGGTTTTGCGTGGAAGTTTCTTCTCAATAGTGAGGTCGGGTTCATAGGGGGGTATATACTCCCCCATCTCGGATACGGGGGAAGCGTTCTCGGCAATCCGAAACTTGCCCTGCTTGCGGTTATCATGGCAGACGTATGGAGCAGGATGCCCCTCATGTTCCTCATATTACTCGCCGGTTTACAGGCAATTCCTCCGGACCTCTACGAAGCTGCAGAGATCGACGGTGCAAACTACTGGAAAGCATTGAGGTATATCACTCTGCCGTCTATGCGGTCGGCAATTATCATTGCACTCATAATAAGGTTTATTGATGCATTCAACCTTTTGGAGACGATATTCGTCATGACATCGGGTGGGCCGGGGATTGCAACACAGACATTTCCACTGCTCGGGTGGAAGATCGGGTTTCAGTACTACAACCTTGGAGAAGCGGCTGCGCTGGCAATCATCATGCTCCTCATGACTATCCTGGTAAGTCAGGCATTGATAAGGAGAATGCGCTCATGAGCACATCGATACACACGAGAAGTATCTGGACAAAGGTTGTCCTTTATTTCATACTCTCGATCTTCCTCGTATTTTTCCTCTTTCCTATTATCTGGCTTGTCATTTCTTCGATTAAAACACACTACCAGACGCTCGTCATTCCGCCAAAGCTTCTCTTTAAACCAACCATCGGGGCATACAGGAAAATTATTACAGGCGGAATGCTCAAGTCGTTTAAAAACAGCATCGTGATTTCTTTCGTTGACATCGTGCTCGCTCTCTTGCTGAGTATCCCCGCTGCGTACAGCCTTGCCCGATTTAAAAGCAAGTTTAACGAGAACATCGGTTTCTGGTTTCTCACGGTACGAATGGCTCCTGCTTTCGGCGTGATCGTCCCCATGTATATAGTGATCCGCTACCTCAAGCTCCTGGATACCACGTACGCCGTCAATGTGGCGCACCTTCTGATCAACCTACCATTTGCGATCTGGCTCCTGAAAGGGTACTTCGAAGAGCTTCCTCTCGAGATAGAGGAATCCGCACTCATAGACGGTGCGAATCGCCTGCAGACGCTTATATGGGTCGTGCTCCCTACGAGTGTTCCAATGATCATATCGGTCGCAATTCTAACATTTATGTTTTCATGGAATGAGTTCCTTTTTGCATTTGTGCTTACCTCAAACCAAGGAGTCACTGTTCCGGTACTGGTTGCAGCCCTCGCCGGTACAATGACATTCGACTGGCCACTGATGTGCGCTGTTTCGATCGGTGCAATGATCCCTGCATTCATATTCGTTTTTATTGTTCAGCGCTACATTGTGAGAGGGCTCACTCTGGGCGCCCTGAAATAGATCCCAGAAAATAGTCGGAGAGAGATCCTGTGACGGATTTAAATTCAATCTATACGTGTATCGAAGAAAATGAGCTTGTAGAGCTCTGTGCTGAGCTTATCAGCATACCAAGTCATTTTCAGGTACCCAATCAAGAGAGAGAAATTTCAACCTTCGTGTCCGATACCCTCACAAATATCGGCGTGGAAGTTGAAGAACAGAAAGTGAAGAACGGTCGATTCAATGTTATCGCAAAAATACGGGGTGATGACAACGGGCGGTCTTTTGCACTCAACGGTCATCTCGATACAGTACCACCGGGGGAGAATATGGATACTCCCTATACTGCGACCCTGAAAGACGGCCGCCTCTATGGAAGGGGAAGCTGTGATATGAAAGGTGCGTTGGGTGCCATGATCTATACTCTTCGCCTTATTAAAGAACATGGCATATCACTCGGTGGCGACCTTTATCTTACCGCTGTTGTTGGTGAAGAGACCGGCGGCACGGGTACACGTCATCTCACTGAGCATGGATTTCGCCCTGATTTTGCGATTGTTGGTGAGCCGACTGATCTCAAAATCGTAACATCTCATAAGGGTGTCTGCAACATAATGGTGACCGTACAGGGGAAGCCCTGTCATGCAAGCACTCCTGAAAACGGTGCAAACGCAATCGTTGCGGTTTCTGACTTTATTCAGCTTTTAAACTCCCGCCTCCTTCCCCAACTGGAAAAGCGGACACAGGAACGTGCAGGGCATGCATCTCTGAACTTTGGAATCATCGAAGGTGGAACAAAGATCAATATGGTGGCTGATCGATGTTCACTACAAATAGACAGAAGATGGGTGAGAGGAGAAACGCTCGGGCAGGTAATATCGGAGATCAAGGAGCTTGTGAATGAGGTTTGTAAAAAGGATCCAAACCTGAGTGCAGAAGTACAGCTCATGTATCCTGAAACTCACTATTATGGACCATTTGTGACGGATGAAAAGCACGAAATCGTACAACTTATAATAAAGGCGCTCAAGGTGATGGGGATAAAAGTTACAATAGCAGGCATGCAGGGATGGACAGATGCAGCAACTTTTTTCAATTCCGGTATTTCTGTAGTGCTCTTGGGCCCCGGGAGTATTCAGCAGGCACATACGAACGATGAGTGGGTAAGTGTCTCACAACTTACGGATTCGGTGAGATATTATCTTTCGATAATAAATACAATCTGCGGGATGAGCACAGCATGAGGGAGGAGAAAAATGGGTTTTGAGAGTATACTCACACCGATTAAAATCGGTAATCTAATACTCAGGAACAGGATAGTATTTCCTCCCATTGATGTGCAGATCCATTCAGACGACCGCAGGGTGCAACAGAGATACATAGATTTTCTGACGAGCCTTGTGCACGATAACGGCGTCGGTCTCATAATCAGCGAGTTCTCATCAGTCGCAAATGACAGGTTCTGGGCTCCCGCCTCCAGGATCGATTCCGATAAATACATTCCCGGGTTCGAGAGGCTCGTTGGCGAAGTGAAGAAGCATGGGGCACGAATATTCATGCAACTCGCAATGCTGGGTGGGCGAGCACCGAAAGGGAAGTGTATCGCTCCCTCTGCGATCAGGTCTCCCCTGTACCCTGGAATTCCGGAAGAGCTTTCCCGTGATGAAATACAGTGGCTTATCGGGAAATGGATAGATGCAGCAAAGAGGGCGAAGCATATAGGTTTCGATGGTGTTGAAGTGCACGGCGGACATTCTTACCTGATAGGAGAGTTTATGTCCCCCCATTCAAACATGCGAGAGGATGAGTACGGTGGAGACTTTGAAGGGAGAATGCGTTTTCCAACGGAGATCGTCAAAGGCATAAAAGCCTCCTGCGGGTCAGATTACCCGGTTGGCATCAAATTCAGCGCTTTTGAGGCATTACAGGATGGAATACGGGGGGCAATGGCCGTGGACATTGCAGAATGGTTCGAAAAGGCAGGCGTTGATTACCTCCACGTCTCGTCTTCCACCTATATGCTTGGCGGTACCCCATATCCGGATGTACCGCCCCTCTTCGTTCCGGAAGGGCCCCTCGTGGAGTTTGCAGCGCGCATAAAGAAAAAAGTTTCTGTGCCTGTGATTACGGTTGCTGGAATAGTCTCTCCGGCATTTGCAGAAAAAATAATCGCCGAGAAAAAGGCGGACCTCGTTGCCGTGGGGAGAGCGATGTTTGCAGATCCAGAGTGGGCATCGAAGGTTTCCAGGGGACATGAGGAGCAGATCAGACCCTGTATACGATGCAACATGTGTCACAAGAAGATGATCATTGACCGTGCAGGAGAGGTTGAATGCACCGTCAATCCCGGTCTATTGCGAGCCGTTCTGAACCCATCTTCGATAAAAAAGAAAGTCGTCGTTGTCGGAGCCGGTCCTGCTGGGCTGGAGGCTGCACTCGTTGCGAGTGAAAGGGGACATGACGTCGTGCTCTTTGAAAGAGCTGCTGAAATAGGGGGCAACGTACGATTGGGATGCATTCCTCCATTCAAGAGTGATCTCAGGAGGCTGCTCGACTACTATGAACGGAGACTCGGTAAAAGCAATGTGAAATATAGAGCAGGGAAGGAGGTTGACGCGCGGGAAATACTTGCAGAAACCCCGGACGCAGTGGTTGTTGCTGAAGGGTCGGAGGAGTATATCCCGAATATACCGGGTATAGAAGGAGAAACGGTGGTTTATGCGAGGGATTTTTACACCGCACAGGAATTGCGAAAAGAGGGAAAAGGAAAAATCGCTGTTATTGGAGCCGGCACAGTGGGGTGTGAGCTTGCATGGTACCTCTCAATTATCGGGAGAAAGGTGTTCCTCATCGATATTCTCAGTTTTGAACAGTGGCTCGAGGAGGAGCATCCGACAAATCGCCTCACGCTCCTCGAGAAGCTTGAAGAGAATGGGGTAAATATTTTCGATAAGGCAACAGATCTCTCTCTGGAACAGGAGGGGAAGCTGATACGATTGCGCAGAAACGGAATTGAATACGGTATTTCAGTGGACAGCATAATACTTTCTACTGGATATAAACCGTCTGAAAAATTAATAAAAGATTTGAGAGAGCAGGCGGAAGGTAAATACGCACTTGCAATATACCAGGTAGGCGACTGTGCAAGCGTGAGGGACATTCACTGGGCAATACGTGAAGGGTATGAAGCAGGGATACTTATTTAAAGGGATGCACAGACGATGATAAGTTCTCGAGACAGGGTCCTCATGGCGGTGAACCACAAAAAAACAGACCGACCACCCCAAGACCTTGGGAGCACCTGCAATACATCAATCACAAAAATCGCATATCAAAATCTCCTGACCTATCTTGATTATAAAAAAGATGTCGAATTGAGCTACTTGTCGAAAGACATGCAGGTTGTTGAAATCGATGAAGCGATACTGAAGAGACTGCACATCGATACCCGCGGGCTGCACGCATATCCGGCCGATGACGACCGTATGGAGCTCCTCCCGCCCCATGGATATAGAGACGAGTGGGGTATTCGGTATGAGGCAGCCATAAAGGATGGAAATATACTGTACTATGATGTTGTTGAATCTCCCCTCTCCATTTTCACCTCTATAAAGGAGATAGAACGCTATCGGTGGCCGGATCCTTTTGATCCCGGAAGAACCCGCGGATTACGAAAAAAGGCCCATGCACTGCGAGAAAAAACGGACTGTGCAATCGTCGGGCATATGGGAGACACAAGCATCTTTCAGGCATGCACTCTTTTGAGAGGAATGGAGAAGTTTCTCGTCGATTTATTAATAGATGTGAAAATGGCTCACGCACTCCTGAAAAAGGTTTTTGAGATACAGTCTATCAAGATGGAGCGGTGGCTTAAACAGGTCGGTGGATATCTCGATGTGATCAGTATAGGGGATGATTTTGCTGGTCAGTCCGGCCCCCTTATATCACCGGATCTGTTCAGAAAAATGGTAAAGCCTTACCTCGCACGATATTTTAATCTTATCAAAAAGGGTACAAAAGCAGCCCTACATCTACACAGCTGCGGTGCAGTACAGAACCTCCTTCCCGATCTCATAGATATAGGAGTAGATATCATCAACCCTGTTCAGGTATCTGCAAAAGGAATGGACCCTGAGATCCTGAAAAAGAAATACGGAAGTTCGCTCTGTTTCTGGGGGGGTATTGATACACAGAAGCTCCTCCCATATGGAAAACCGAAAGACGTGAAGGATGAAGCGAAGAGGATCTTTAAGATACTGGGCAAGGGTGGGGGCTATGTGCTCAACCCGGTACACAACATTCAACCAGATGTTCCTCCTGAGAATATTATTGCAATGTTCGATTCTTTTATCATTGAAAAAGAGCTCGAGGGAGAAAAACGATGAGATATACCCTGATGATTCCGGGGCCTGTTGAGGTTCCAGATGATATCCTCAGCACGTACAGGGAACATCCGGTGGCGCATTACGGGCCGGATTGGGCGAAGCGCTACCTCGATACCTCTGAAAAAATGTCTAAAACACTTGGTTGTCGTGGAAAAACCTTCCTCATTCCGGGGTCAGGGTCTGTCGGTCTTGATGCAGCAGCATCAGCCTTCTGCAGCGAAAAGAAATGCCTGGTGATCAATAACGGAATGTTCGGGCAGAGGCTCTACGATATCGTTTCCCGGTATACCCGGGATGTTGAGATGATACAATTTTCGCTCGGGTCCGCTGCTGACCCGGATAAAACAACAAAATTAATAAAAAAATCGAGGTTCGAAACAGTATTCATGACCCATGTGGAAACAAGCACAGGAGTCATAAATCCTGTTCAAGAAGTCGGACGAGCTCTAAAAGATACCGGAACACTCTTCCTGCTCGATGCAGTTTCCAGCGCTGCCATTGAACCACTGGAGATGGATAACTGGGGTATACACGTTGCGGTGACTGCATCACAGAAGGGATTTGAATGTCCTGCAGGGCTGGGGATCGTCACTGTGAGCGATGCGTTACTCCCTCTTCTTGATCGTATGAGCGGGCACACGTGGTATGCTGATCTGGGAGTGTGGTGGGAGTTTAATAAAAAGTGGCACGATTGGCATCCCTTTCCAGTGACACTGCCGACGAATACCGTTATGGCACTTGCACTGAGTTTGGAAATCCTAGAAAAAGAGGGTATCCACACCCGCCAGCGTTTCTACCGTGAAGTTTCACATAAGTTTCGTTCTTCCATTCGATTGCTCGGGCTGAAACCATTTGCAGCTGATGGAGAGAACGCGCATGGTCTTACCGCCATTACGACTGAAGGAAAGCTTAATCCTTCCCTCCTAATAAATTATCTAAAAAAACACTTTCATATTCAGATCACCGGATCTTTCGGGCAGATGCAGGATCATGTTTTTCGTGTAGGGCACATGAGCAGGCGGCAATGCGATCCAGCAAACCTTATAAACCTTATGACCGGGATAGCACTCTACATGAGGGATCAGGGGCATTCAGTATCCATCGAGGATGCATTGAACGCGCTCATAGAATAAGTAATGATGTCAGCCAGACGCTTTCCACGTTGCAGGCAGAGGCGGTTGTACACTGGCAGACAGGGAGTAAATATGAATGAACGGAACGAGAAACCACGATCACCGTCTCTGAGAAAGAATCTGCTTATCATCATCCTCTCCCTTGCTGCAGGGGGTCTTCTCACCTGGTGGCTCTGGGTCCGCTTTCACGTACTTTTCGTCTTTATCTTCATCCCCATCATCGCCCTGAGCCCCCACCTGTTCAGACGGCTTCTCACTCACGAGAATGAATCCCGTAAAAACGACAAATAGAAGAATACACCCGCACTACAGATTCACCTTCATTTTCTCTTTCCTTCTATAAAAAGAATACGTTTGTAGAAAGTCGATAATACCAAAACAAAAATAATTTGTTCCATTGTAAAAAATTGTTGACAATAATGCAATAGAGTGATAGAAAATTTTAGAGAGTAAAATGAATTTTTATTACATGAAAAACACTATTATCTGCATATTCATGCGGCTTTCCTTGTCATACCAACTACAAAGGAAAATCAATACATGAAGAGGATAGCATAGTAACTATCCGAAATACAAAAGTAAGCATCATTTAACCTAGCAATTCATATGCGTGATAAGGAATGTTGAAAGATTCAGTACAAAAAGAAGACAGATATAACATTCGTGCGGTGGAAAGAGCCCTTCGCCTTTTATCGGTAATGTCCGACGGAAAACCCCGTACCTTAAGAGAGTTAAGTGATAAAGTCGGTATCAACAGTAGTACGACTTTTCGTATCCTGGCAACATTAGCCTGCAGCAATTATGTGGAGCGCGACGACCTAACAGGTGCGTACAGGGTGGGTATCGCATGTCTGGAGTTGGCAGGGGCCTATATGGAAAGCTCCGACATTCGACGTATTGCGCTTTCCGAACTGGAAAGACTTCGTGATGAAACGAAGGAGACGGTTCATCTCGCTGTGCTGGATAAAATGGAGGTTGTCTATGTAGAAAAACTGCACGGCCTTCACGCCATCGGTATAATGCACTCCCAGGTTGGGGGACGTGCACCTGCGTACTGCACGGGTCTCGGTAAAGTACTGCTTGCCTACACTGATCAGGATCTTGTACGCAACTATTATATAAAAACCGGCCTTTATCGTTATAGCGATGCAACTATTCAAAGTGTAGATGCACTGTTAGAGCACCTGGAAAAAGTTCGGGCTCAAGGGTATGCTCTGGACCTTGGCGAGCACGAGGCTGAAGTACGCTGCGTTGCAGTCCCTATTTTTGGAATGTCCGGGAGGGTGCTCTCTGCGATCAGCGTATCCGGACCTGCTTCCAGAATGACAACTCTCGAAAATCAGACAGAGCTCATACAAAGAACACGAGAAGCGGCATACACCATATCCACGCGATTTGGGTATCGGAGTAAAAAATAGTGCAGTAATCGATTCCATTGCGCAACGTTGCAAGGAGACTACTGCCATGTTCAACCTTTAAAAAGGGGTGCTTTCTATGAAATTAAAGGATATGGTAGCCATTGTAACCGGAAGTGCAATAGGCATCGGCGCTGCGATTGCACGGCAGTTTTCGAAAGAGGGGGCCCAAATTGCCTTGATAGACATAGATAAAAAAAAAGGTGTGGAAACCTTCCGTGATATACATGAAAGGGGGGGTATCTGCAGGTTTTACCACGCGGATGTAGCAAACGGCACTCAGGTAAAAAAGGCCACCGCGCAAATTATTGAGGATTTCAAAGGAGTGGACATTCTTGTGAACAATGCCGGTATCTGGAGACCTGGCCGGGTGATGGACCTCGACGAAAAAACCTGGGACAGAGTTCTCGATACCAATTTGAAAAGTATATTCCTCGTCTCAAAACAGATACTCCCTGCAATGATCAAGAATAAAAAGGGAGTGGTGATAAATGTAGCCTCCGTCGCAGGGTTGGTCGGTGCTCCGGATGCCTCTGCCTACGCGGCGTCAAAGGGAGGAATCGTAAATCTTTCACGCAGCATGGCACTGGACTTTGCGCCGTACAATATCCGGGTCAACTGTTTGTGCCCGGGCATGACCGACACCGCGCAGGGAGACTCTGTGGTCGGTCATAATAAACCGGACATGAACCCGACCGAGGCAAAACGCACCTGGCAGCCTTTGCAGCGTGTGTGCACTCCCGATGATGTCGCAAAGGCAGCTCTCTATATGGCTTCGGACGACTCTGGTTTCATGACCGGCAGTGTCTTCGTTTTAGATGGAGGACTGACGGCTCAGTAACCGCAGAGACATATATCTCGAATGGGCCGCCTATTTTTTAATGCGGAAGGAGGTGATGGGTAAGAAATATCCGAAGTAATCCATGACATAGGATCTATCCTATGTTACAATGAAATGTCTCTTTTGATCAAGAGACATAATTACCAAGGGAGGAAACAAGCTATGAGAATCAAAAAAAGTATGAATGTGTTGCTGTTCACAATAGCAGCAATGGTGCTGGTGATTGGGATGGTTTTTCCCCTGTTTGCGGCTGATGTGCGGGACACCATCAAAGTTCCTGCGGGCTTCAAGTTTGGCACCTTCACGCAGAAGCCCTGGGCAGGAACGACAATCAACGTCGCGATGGTAGCAGAACCCAGAGCCGATGCAATTGCAAAGCTGGCTCCTGAGTTCGAGGCGCGCACAGGAATAAAGGTAAACTTCCATATTCTTGCCTACCCGACGCTACAGGAAAAGCAGATGGTAACCCTTACGCAGGGCACCGGAGCATACGATGTCGTTCATGTTGACTGCGTGTGGGTTGGCCAGTATGCAGGTGAGGGATGGACAACTCCGGTCGAAGAGTTTATTCTGAGAACTGACCACAATACCCTTGCTCTGGATGATTTCATTCCCGCCGTCGTGTCGGAGCAGGGAATGTGGCAGGACAGAATCTTCGGCCTCCCCTGTATTCAGGCTGTGTTCGGGCTTCACTATCGAACCGACATCTTTCGCAAATACAATGTTAAAGTCCCGCAGACCTGGGAGGAGTTGAGGGACGCCGCCAAGTTCCTCAACTTGAAGGAACCGGGTGTATACGGCATCACCTTCATGGGGAGAAGAGGTGTACAGCTTCAGTGCACCTATGACAACATGATCTGGTCCTTTGGGGGAGAATGGTTCGACGCAAATCACCGCCCGACCGTTGACAGCAGAGAGGCTGTGGAAGCTCTCGAGTACTTCAAGTCCCTCGTTCCTTACGCTCCTTCGGGAGTGCTGACCTACGACTGGGACGAAAATGCCAACGCCTTCGCGCAGGGGAGAGCTGCTATGACAATCCAGTGGCAGAACGCTGCCCCTACTTTCTACAATCCAGAAAAATCAAAGATCATAGGAAAGTTTGAGTTTACCCTTGTTCCCGGAAAGAAACAGCCCGACGGGAGCATCAAGAGAACTCCAACCTTCGGCGGGTGGAGTCTGCAGATCCCAAAGGATTCAAGGAACAAAGAAGCTGCCTGGGAGTTCATCGTCTGGGCCTCCTCCCCGGAGCTTGATCCAAGACTGGCCCACAGCCAGCCAGGCTCACGTTTCTCCGGTCTCGAAGACCCCGCGATGCAGAAAAAATACATCGAGTATGATGGGATGCTCAAATCACTCCCCATAGCAAAAGGCCGTCCGAGAATTGCTCCTTATTCGGAACTCGCAGATGCTTTAGAGGTCGCGCTATCCGAAGCAATGACCGGTTCGAAGAGCGCCTCCAGGGCATTGAAAGAGGCAAACCGCAAGTTTGAGTTCATTCTGAAGCGGTGGGGTTTTCTGAAGTAGTGGGAAGAGCAAAAATGAGGGGACCGGGTAGCATGCCCGGCCCTCTTAAAAAAGGAGCTGGATATTGGGAAGGCGGAAATCTTTTCAATCATTTAAACGCAAATATGCATGGGTTTTCTTCATTGCCCCTGCAGTGGTTGTGTTACTGGGAATAGTCATATTTCCGCTCATTTTTTCTTTAACTCTCAGTTTACACGAGTGGAACATCATCAGGGCCGGTGGATGGACCTGGTCGGGATTGGAGAATTACGCAACAATCCTGTTCCTTGATCCCTACTTCCGCACAGCACTAAAAGTGACCTTTCTTTATCTACTCGGCACTGTCCCATTACAGTTTGCTCTCGGGCTCATGGTTGCACTTATACTGTACCGTATTACTCGAAAAATCATCGGGTTCCTTCGTACATCGCTGGTCTTTCCGTCCATCATGACCCCAATCGTCGTCGGGATCATCTGGCGACTCATGTACAACCCGGATATGGGCATGCTCAATTATTTTTTAAAACTGCTTCACCTCCCACCTCTTAACTGGACAGGCTCACCATTGACGGCATTACCCTCAGTCATGATGGCTGATATATGGGAATGGACACCCTTTATGGCTCTTATTCTGCTTGCCGGACTGCAGGCTCTTCCGCAGGAACCTTTTGAAGCGGCCCTCGTTGACGGCGCCTCGCAGGCACAGGTATTACGCTACATTACTCTCCCCCTCCTGAGTCCGGTCATGATTGTGGCAATTCTTATACGATTGATGGATTCCTTTAAAACTTTCGACCTCATTTTTGTGCTCACAGAAGGTGGCCCCGGTATGAGCACAGAAATATTGAACTACTACACATATAAATATGGTTTCAAATTTTTCCACATGGGTTACGCCTCTGCCCTCTCCTGGTTACTGGTGGTGATAGTGACCGTCATTGCCATGATCCTCATCAAGACGATCCGCTCCAGGGGCATTTATGCAGCAGGAGGATGATAGATGGGTTTTACTACCGGAAAAATCAAAAAAATCATTTTTGTGGTTGTGACCGTCATTGTGTTCTCGATCATTCTTTTCCCTCCAATTTTTCTATTCCTGACCTCGATCAAAACTGAACTTGATGCACTCTCTTTTCCTCCAAAGTGGATATTCATTCCAACGGTGAAAAATTACGTGCAGATCTTCAAAACTTCTTCTTTTTTACGCTACATCGTCAACAGCCTTATCGTTGCTTCCACGAATACATTCGTTTCGCTTGCGCTCGGGTCCCTGGCAGCCTATGGACTGGCACGTTACAAGTTCAGGGGATCGGAAAATCTTTCCTTCTGGATACTCTCCATAAGAATGATGCCGCCAGTTGCTGCAATTATTCCTATCTATATCATCATGAAAAAACTGCGTATACTTGATACACCCTGGTGCCTGGTTATGATTTACCTCACCTTTAACCTTCCATTCATCGTGTGGATGATGAAAGGCTTTTTCGAGGATGTTCCACGAGAAATTGAAGAGAGCGCGTTGATTGATGGGTGTTCAGAGTTCGACGTGTTCCTTAAAATCGCGCTTCCTCTTGTTGCCCCGGGATTAGCAGCAACTGCGATACTTGTATTTATCTTTTCCTGGAATGAGTTCTTATTTGCCTTGATTCTCACAATTTTATACATGAAAGAGACAGGCATCAACTGGGGTTACATGACTGCAGGCGGGATACTCGCCTTGATACCGGTTGTGATATTTACAATGCTGATACAAAAACATCTGGTAAAGGGACTCACCCTGGGAGCACTGAAATAAGCTTTTATAGGGAGCATGCAATCTCTCTGATATTATAATTTATCAATAACATTTTCAAGTTTTTCTATTGCCCATAGGATCATCTCTGGTTCAACGGGATATGGCATCTTCCCGACATAGGGATCACCTGCGGCTTTCTCTGCAATCTTCAGGGCATCATCCCTATTAATGACGAGATTCAGCCCTTTTAAGGACGGCTCAAAATCAAGCTTCCTGAAAAAACGTAAAACCTCTCTCAGTTCCTTTTGCGAAACTTTTTCTAAAACCAACTGCACCATGATCCCGTACCCCACTTTGATACCGTGAAGGAGCGCATGACTCTCCTCGATCAGGGTCAATCCGTTGTGGACTGCATGTGCAACACCCCCGCGGAGTGTTGCGTGCCCCATTCCCTGTATCACTCCTGTGAGATAAACAACCAAATCTATTACATGAATCAGCGGATCACTCACCCTATTTTCTTTCACTGATTC
>SMTZ1_10008732_pt1 | contig 24993 bp, 31 predicted proteins | sample DeeMarSWOR136_30_FD_25667 | JGI IMG/M metagenome (IMG submission 25667) | reverse complement strand
TCACCCCATCCTATTCCCTTAACCCAATGAATTGAACCGTTTTTTCGATTTCTCCTGTTTCTGCTATCTTCTGCAGTTCCTTGTAGATGCCGTCAATCAGGTATGGCGGCGTGTCTCTGCCCCCCAAGCCATAAATATAGTTTACCAGTTTTGGTCTGTCTGGCAAATCGTAGACTGCGTGGCGGATTTCATGAAACAGCGGTCCCCCGTTTCCGCCGAAACTGCATGCCCTATCCATCACCGCAACCGCCTTCTTGCCTGAGAGGTTGCTGACGATGTCTTCTACTGGTAATGGTCGGAAAGCCCTTATTCTGAGTAGTCCAGCTTTGACTCCGTTTTCGCGCAGTTCATCTACAACAGTTTTCACTGTGCCCGCTGTTGAGCCTATGCAAATTGCTGCTATTTCTGCGTCGTCAAGCCTGTATGCCTCAACTAAGCCGTTTCCGTAGCTGCGTCCGCTCTGTTTTGCATACTCGTCATGAACCTTCTTGATAACGTCCAATGCTTTGTGCATGGATTCTTCCTGCTGTCTCTTATGCTCGAAATAGTAGTCGTAAAGATCGAGCGGTCCAATTGTCAACGGGTTTTCTGAATCAAGCTTGAACGGAACCAGCTTGCCTTCGTGATTCATTACCATTGGAACCTGCCGTGTTCCCACAAACTTTCTAACAGCTTCGTCTGGAAGAACACTCACGTTCTCTAATGTGTGACTTAAAACGAAACCGTCCAAGCCAACCATTGTGGGAAGCATCACATCCAAGTTCTCAGCTATCCTGAACGCCTGAATAATCGAGTCGTATGCTTCTTGACTGTTTTCTGCATAAAGCTGCAGCCATCCGATGTCCCTCTCACACATGGCATCCGAGTGGTCACAGTGAATGTTGATCGGAGCCGACAACGCCCTGTTCACAACCGACATAACAACAGGAGTTCTGCAGCCAGAAGCAACACCCAACATCTCATGCATCAAAGCCAAACCTGCAGATGCTGTTGCAGTAAATGTTCGGGCGCCTGTTGCAGACGCTGTTATACAGCATGTCATTGCGGTGTGTTCTGATTCTACACAGACGAAAGCTGTGTCTACTTCGCCGTCGGCGACGTATTCGCTGAATTTTTCAACGATTATGGTTTGTGGCGTAATTGGGTAGGCAGCCACTACATCTACGTCGCATTGCTTAACTGCGTAGGCGACTGCCGTGTCTCCGTTTAGGGGTACAATTTTCTGTTCAACTTTAGCCATCTTCAGTTTACTCCTTTCCTTCCAAAACCATCTCTATTGCATCTGCGGGGCATTCGTTAGCGCATATTCCGCATCCTTTGCAGAAGCCATAATCAAAAACCATCTTGTTTGTTTCTGGATCATGTTTTATGGCGCCTTCTGGGCAGTATATGTGACAGAATATGCATCGGGTGCATTTCTCTGTGTTCCAGACTGGCTTGTAAGAGCGCCAATCTCCGGTTTTGTATTCTGTGCTGGAAATCCAGCATGCACCACCAAGGGGAATTTCTTTCCAGCTTTTTGGTTGTGTGCTCATTCAGGTTTTGCCTCCTTGTAAGCTTCTTTTATGACTCCAATGTTTTTTTCTGCTAGTGAACCAGAAAAGCGCTCTTTCACGGCTTTTTCTATGCTTTCCATTTTCACTACTTCTGTTGCACGGGCGACTGCTCCAAGCATGGCTGTGTTAGTGATTAGTCTTCCAAGAATCCTAATAGCTATGTCAGTAGCGGGAACTGTCCAAACTGTTCCCTCCGTCATTTTCAGCTCTTCCTTAATCTTCTTTGGTTCTTTAGGACTATTTACTATGAGAATTCCCTTTTCGCCTAAACCTTTTGTTACCGGAACGGTTGCCAGAAGGGTTGGATCCATAACTATAGCGAGACTTGGATTGTAGACTGCACAATGGAGCCTTATCGGTTCGTCGCTGATACGCGTGTAAGCTTTTACTGGTGCTCCCATTCTTTCAGGACCGAATTCTGGAAAGGATTGGATGTATTTTCCTTCGTGGATTGCAGCCCGTGCAAGAAGCTCGCTTGCTGTCCATGCTCCTTGACCGCCACGTCCGTGCCATCTGAATTCTCTGAGGGTCAATAAACTTCCTCCAAACAGCATCTCACGTACTCAAGTGAATTAGGACATACAAGTTCTCGCCATTCTTATATTTTTGGGAAAAATGCTTCTGTATGTGTTGCTTTTTTGTTTTCGTTATTTTGTTATACTTGGATTCGAATTTTGAGAGGGATTCTTGCGGTTTGAAGTTCAAACGGAGTCGAATACCGTGTAAGTGGTCCCTTTTCAGAGACCGAACGTGAAAGAAGTTTATGTGAAAAAACATAAGAGGCTATATGACAACCTAAAGTTTAATCCATGACGGATGTTGTTTGTTAATATATGAGGTAATGAGCTTTGGCTAAGAAAGGAGCAAAACCTGAAGAGGAGACAACCCAGACAGAGAATGTTGTTCTTATCGGCAGAAAACCTGTGATGAACTATGTAACTGCTTGTATAACCTTCTTCAACAGTGGCGAAAAGCAGGTGATTGTTAAGGCAAGGGGAAGAGCAATCTGCAGAGCAGTTGACACTGTTGAGTTGCTTCGCCGCGCCTTTGTTAAAGATTTGGAAATAAAACGTATCGATATAAACACTGAAGAACTGGTTAGCTACAGAAAAAACTTAGATTCTTCAATTTACTTAACCACTCAATCCTTTGCGATATTTCTTATTATTGCAGGCTATTGCGAGATTGTTTCAGGGATCTCAGATATCTATAAAAGTACTGTGATTTAATGGATTGTTATTGGTGAGATACTTGCCTGACTATCCTAAGATGATTGTTCGTCCTCCTGGTCCGAAGGCTAGAGCCGTCGTTAAAAGAGACTCTGTGACGATTTCGCCTTCGTATACTCGCTATTACCCGCTTGTTGTGGATTCTGGGCATGACTGTATCGTGAAGGATATGGACGGAAACGAGTACATCGACTTCAACTCTGGAGTTGTATGCCTAAACGTGGGACACAGCCACCCCAAGGTTGTCAAGGCGATAAAAAGTCAATGCGACAAATTTCTTCACTACTCTAACACTGACTTCTATTATCAAGAAACCGTGAAACTGGCTGAAAAGCTGTTCGAAATAACCCCTGGCACTTTCCAGAAAAGAATCCACTTCGGAAACAGCGGAACAGAGGCTATAGAAACCGCAATCAAACTTTCCAAATGGCACACCCGAAAGCACCAATTTATCGCCTTTACCGGAGCGTTTCATGGCAGAACCTGCGGCGCCACAGCTCTTACAGCCAGCAAACCAACCCAAAGAAGGCACTACTTCCCCCTGCTTCCGGGAATAACCCATGTACCCTACCCCTACTGTTACCGCTGCCCCTTCAATCTATCATATCCCGAATGCAACTACAGATGCGTAGACTTCATAGATGAACAGGTTCTGCAAAAATACTTGCCTCCAGAAGAGGTTGTCGGATTCGTCTTCGAGCCTATCCAAGGTGAAGGCGGATACGTGGTTCCCCCTCCCGAATACTTCCAGCGCCTCAAAAAACTGGCTGACAAATATGGCTTACTGCTGATCGCCGACGAGATTCAATCAGGTATCGGAAGAACAGGAAGATGGTTTGCCATCGAGCATTGGAAAACAGAACCTGACATCATTTGTGCAGCCAAATCCTTAGCCTCAGGATTGCCCTTAAGCGCAACCGTGGCTCGAGCCCGGCTGATGGACTGGGAGGCTGGTTCCCACGCCAGCACCTTCGGAGGAAATCCTTTAGCCTGTGCAGCTGCCATGACTGTGATTGAGATAATCAAGGAAGAGAAGCTTCTTGAAAACGCTGAGAAACAGGGCAACTATATCATGAAGTGGCTGCAAGACGTGAAGCAAGAACAGGAAATCGTGGGGGACGTTCGAGGAAAGGGGTTGATGATTGGGGTTGAGTTTGTGGAAGATAAGGAAACCAAGAAGGCTGGGGCAGATCAAGCTAGAGAAGTGATGATCCGCTGCTGGAGACGAGGAGTAGCCATCATAACTTGCGGCGTTTCCACCCTCAGGTTGGTTCCGTCGTTAACCATAACCAGAGAACTGGTAGACACAAGCCTAGAAATAATCGGGGACGTTATCAAAGAAGTTGAAAAAGAATCTTCTGCATGAGACTATTTTTCTGGTTCTTTTATGACCTTTATGCTTCCCCGCTGTCCCAAATGCAGTTCCGGCTTTCCATCCAGCCCCTCGCGTACGTATCCATGTGACATTCTAATGGTTTGTTCTCGTTGAATCTTTCCGCCCTCAACCAACTCTACTTTATTGTCCCACAAAAGCACCCTCAAAGTTCCGCTTTCATCCGAAACAAGAAGGCTGGCAAGCTTTCCCTCTGTCCAGTCTCTGCGAGTAAAGGCAAGGTCCTGAATCTGAATTTTGAGCCGAAGAGGCTTCTTAACGATTTCCACCCCCAACTCTGAAGCGGCAATCCGCGCCGCGGTTTCATCGGTTAAAAAATCTCCTGCGCCCCTCTTTTTCTTTTCAATCATTTCCAGAATTTCTTTGCGGTTAAGGTCAGAACGGGACGATAGTATTCGATTAACGATTTCCTCTAAACTCATATTGCTCATTTTATTTAGATTCCTCTTGAACGCTGAGTTCACAATCTTTAGTTTCTTTTGCCCGTAGGCTTAGGCACTGCATCACCTGTTTCTGCACAATCTTACTGTCTACTACCTTAACTGTCATTTTGTTTAATCTTGTTTCCTATGTGGCAAAAAGCTAGGGCAAAAAGATAGCTATGCCTCTTCGGCGCTTTCCTCTTTGCCATAAACCAAATACAAGAAGCCTAGAACCAAAGCTATGAAAATCAAACCTGTTAGAATAATGAGTATCCAACTAAAGTAGGCATCCGGGGTCATTTAAATCTCTCCTTCGTCTAATATTTGAATGTGAGATATTTAAGGTGTAACCTTTTTCCACTCTTCCATGAGGCAGTCGTAGAGCCTATCCTCTTCCTCGATCTTGTCGTACCGCTCCAACGCATCCGCTATTTTCTGGGCGATGAGGTGGTAACAGATGTTTGCTTCTCGGTCCATTACGCGGAAATAGAAATCGTCGCAGGAACAGAAACCCGCAGCTGGCATAATCTGGTATTCCCTTTCTCTGCCTACAACTATCCAAACAATCCTGCCGCTGGGGCTAAAAATATACTTTTTAACTCGCTTCTCCTTTAGGGTGTCCCATGCTTTAGTGAACTGTGAACCAAACGCCTCTGAAAGCTGAGTTAAGTGGTTATCCGTTAACTCTGCCTTGATTTTTGCTTCCTCGCAAACTTTTTCGAGTACCTTGATTTCTTTGGGCACTTTCACTGTTTATCTATCCTTCAGAGTGTTATGATATTCTAGGGAGAAGCGTTTGTGTTCCAGCAGCGGAGTTCGATGAGCCGTTTTGTTGGGTTATTCGATTTTTATCTGTTCTCCGCCGGACTTCTTTTTCTCTTCGATTTTGGGTACTGTAACCTCTAGCACTCCATTTTTGTATGATGTTTTAGCTTTCTTCGGCTCAATTTTCGTCGGCATTTCAATTTCTTTGAAATATTTGCGTTCAGGAGTGTCAACAGAAATCGTTAACTTGTCCTCTGTTCCATGCAATTTAACATCTTCTTTTTCAACCCCAGGCAATTCCACTATGACCTTTATCTCCCCGTCTACGCTGATTATATCCACAAGCGGTTCCCGTTCTTCTTTTACATCAAGGCATGGTTGGGTAACGCCGCAGGATTCGAAGTCTTATTTTCGGTTTTCCATCCGGTCCAATGGTCATGCTGTAGCCGTACACGAAGGGTCCCCACTCGGGTATAGTTGAGCCGTCAGGAAGCTTGCGTTCACGTTTCAATTCTTCTGGGATGCGAGTTTTAAATTGGCTGAACTCCCTCTCCATCATCTCCTCCATTTCCTTTATCATCTCTTCGATGTCTCCGAAGAACCAGTTTCCAAAAAATGGATTGCGTTTCTTTCTTTTTCTGAACCATTCAGGCAAGTCATCCTCTGACATTCTTTCACCTTCGTAAGTACGTACGTTTAGAAATTCATTAAAACTTTTCTGAACTAACCTTCTGCCAAATGATAATCAGCGTGTCTTCGTGTTAACTCAGCGCTTTCAGCTGATCCACTGTTCCTAGAAAGGTTCCGTCTAGGAGATACACTTCTGCATCATCTATGTTTACGCTTCCGGAACGTAATATTGGACCTATAAATGCTTCATTTTTCTTTTTTCCTTTTTTTCTTTCGTTGATTGGTCTGCCTCCAAGGAACTGGTTGAAGGAGGGCATTATGAAAAGCTGCGAAACCTTGAGCTTTACCTTATACTGCTCTTCAAGAACCGCAGAAAGATTGTTGTTATTTTTTTTGGCGCCTAAACGGTTGAGAAGAGACTTCGCTAACTGTTCTCCATCGCATGGTGTCTTGACCCAAACCTGTCTTGTCATCCTGAAGCCCATGGGGTCGCGTATGGCTACTGTGGGATGAACATGACCTGTAACTAGGCTTCTGCATTCTAGGAGTTCTGGTGCTGGCCATGCGTGTCCGTGGAAGAGTCCGACATCTCCGAAACTGATGCCTGTTGTGGGAAGAATTTTTACGTTTTCGGGAAGGAGAGGCTCAAGGTTTCCATCGTGGTTTCCTAGAACAACCTGAAGGTCTGAAACTTCTTTTTGTATGTCCTCGAAAAATTCTGGAATGTCCCGCCACTCTTCCATCTCCACCTTTGCAATAGCGTCCTTTATGTCTCCCAGAAATATTACTTGTGTGGGTTTGCATTCTTTGATTAGCCTAAGCATCATGTTCTTGATTTTTGGGGTTTGAGATGGAACGTGGACTCCTCTTTGGCTTAGCAGTCTTTCCCAACCTATGTGAAGGTCAGAAACCACTAAGGCGCGGTCATGATTTTTCTGCAGTATCAGGGCTGGATACGGCTGTATAGGCTTTATCTGCGTCAAGATATGACGTTCTCCTAATTACAGAATAACAAATAGTTTCCCCTGTTAAAAACTGGACTGCTAAAAGTTCCTGTTCTATGTTATGTTAGCGATTCTTTGATGGCTTCGTAGATTCTCTTGTTAGAGGCTGCGATGAAGGATAGTCGTTGGGTGGGAGCTAAGGGAACGTTAAGTTCTTCTCCTTCTGGCGTAACCATGATTCCGCCTGCCTCGCGAAGTATAAGATAGGATGCTACCATGTCTGTTACCCGCAGTTTTCCTCGGATGTCAATGAAGGCGTCTGTGGAGCCGTCTGCAACGTAGCAGATCTCCAGGGCGTTGGCTCCAAAGTGGCGAAAATGCTTCCCTTTCTTGAATAGCCCCTCCAGTTTAGTTACTAGCTCCTCTATTCTGAAGGTGTTCAAGTCAACGCCAATCACAGCATCTTCTATCTCAGACGTTTCAGAGGGCTTGATTCTTTCCCCGTTTTTGAAGGCGCCTCCATTCTTCTGTGCTGTATAGGTTATGTTGTGAATGAGGTCAGTTACGAGGGCTGTTTCCACATCTTGAAGCCATGGTCCCCCAGAAACTGCAATAACTGTCGCACTGAACGGCAATCCTCGGACAGCATTGGTTGTGCCGTCCACCGGGTCTGTAGTAACATAAATTTCAGAGGACTGAGACCCGATTTTCTTTATTCCAGCCTCTTCACTGACAAGAGTACACGAAATTTCATGCTTGTTTAGGCAGTCTATCAGGGCTTTTTCGGCAGCCAAATCAATCCTCTTTGATGTGTCACCGCCGGCTCCAACACCAAAACCAACTGCAGCTTGCGGCGAACCATAAAATTTGAGGGCTTCCTTTCTAATCTTCTGTGAGCATTCCTGTATTATTTTCAGCCAGTTCATAATTCTCACGTCTAACTTGCTTTCGGAAATATAGATGCTGCTTTAAACTTTTAAACTCCAACGTAAGGCGCAGGCTTCAGGAGCCTGTCCCGTAGGGGTTCGTGGGTTCGAATCCCACTCCCCGCACCATTTTAGCAAGTTTAAAGTAGACTTGTGATTATAGAAGTATCTATGAAAGAAAGCATGAAAATAGCATTAATTTTTTTAACACTCTTTCTTTGTATCTTTCTGCCGACTTATACATCTGTGCCTGTCAACCAAGCAGACATGATGCTTGTATATAAGGAGGTTTTTATGCAGACTTCTGCTGCGTATTTGTGGCTTGCTCCACTCATCCACATTGTTACCGTAATACTGATAATCGCCATTTATCGATATGGCAAAAAGATAGGGAGAGCTGCTGATGCCTATTTTGGAACTCTATTTTTATTCAGCGCCTTCAGTAATCACATAGCCATAACCGAGAATTACGGTCTTGTGGCAATAACGGGAAATATAGTTCAGATCACTGTTGTGGGTTTATTTTGGATATGGGAAGTGTTAAACTCCCATAACGAGTATGTTTTTCAGAAACTCCCTCTCTGGAGATACTGGGTAGTTATTTTTGCATTCTTAGCTTTCTGGTCTCCAATAAACCCTGATTTGAGTCCAAACTTTAGTCCTCTGCTGCTACTTACGTCTTCTTTTGGTGTGATGTTCTGTTCCACCACGCCAGTGATTATCGCTATTCTGACCCTTATTTATCCAAAGGTTAACAGGTATGTTCTTGGAGTTACAAGTTTCGTTGGATTTCTCATTGGCATTTTTAATGTGATGGCAGTTTTCATAATGCCAGGGTACTCTCTTTGGAATTGTATTCTTCATATACCCCTCATTTCTATCTCCTTGTATGGTCTACTTCTCACAAAGGTTGCGAAGAACCGTTGAAGATTCATTGAAAAAGAAATGATGAACTTCTACACTTTTATGGGAATATCAATCTGAACTCTGATTATCGATAAGAGAAGTTGATATTTTGCTGGTAAATTTGGGTGCGAGTCCCCTCGCACCAACGGATAATTCCTCTCGAACACACAGAAAGATTACTTTTTTAAAGGAACTAGAATAAAGAACAACAGAGAAGAAAATGAACAAGAAACGAAAGAAAGGTACTGAAACAAGCAGATTTGGAGTGTCTAAAAGACTGAATCATGATTCTTCTATTTTCTACAATTCCAGATTATATAATGGCAGAATTCCTGTCAAGAAAGTTCAATACGTTGAAAATAAAATCGATCATGAAACGCTCAACAAGGTTTTCTGTAAGACTAGTGAAAAGATGGAGGAACTTCCAGAAAAAAGCATCCATTTAATGGTGACTTCTCCACCCTACAATGTCTCAAAAGAATATGACAAGGATTTGACATTGGAACAATACAGAAGCCTATTGAAAAATGTCTTCAGCGAGGTTTATCGAGTCCTAGTAACTGGAGGCAGGGCTTGTGTAAATATTGCCAATGTTGGTAGAAAACCCTACGTTCCTTTACATAGTTATATTATTCAGGACATGATTGATATTGGTTTTCTAATGAGAGGAGAAGTTATTTGGGATAAATCCGCAAGTTCTGGGGCATCAACAGCATGGGGAAGTTGGAAATCTGCATCAAACCCAACTTTGAGAGATGTTCATGAGTACATCTTGATTTTTTCTAAGGAAAGCTTTTCAAGAAAGAAACTTGGCAGAACGGATACAATTTCAAGAGACGAATTCCTAGAGTTTACAAAAAGCGTTTGGACTTTTCCTACAGAGTCTGCGAAAATAGTTGGGCATCCTGCTCCCTTTCCGATAGAATTACCGTATAGATTAATTCAATTCTATACCTTTGAAGGCGATGTTGTTCTTGACCCGTTTATGGGAAGTGGAACAACTGCAATTTCCGCATTAAGGTCTGGGAGATTTTTTGTGGGTTATGACAACAAAATGGAATATATTGAACTGGCAAATGAGAGAATCAAAGCAGAAATGGAAAGAATACAAGCTGAAAAAGAACAAGCCAAAATAGAGCCTTTTTTGAAAATTTTTTCTGGGCTTCTAGAGGAATGAAGAAAAAGCTTTTACCCATTTTAACTAGCGCGCGCTTTAATCTGATTACTTTTTTGTTGACGCGATTTTTTTGACCCGAATTTTGGAATATCGTCGTCTCTTTTGGGGGCATGTCGTAGTTTGGCACTAGAGTTTTATTCTAGAATTTTTCACCTCAGCCATTTATTAGGGGGGAGGAAATCTTTTACTTTTACAGAGGTTAACCAAATGAAAAGACATTTAGTTTCAGTAATGCTGTGCATGTTTTTAGTGATGGGCGTAATAATTCCTTTGGCGTTTGCTGATGTTCCTCTTACTAACAGGTTTGACGAGACAGGACACTATGGCATAGTTGCAGCCGGCGTGGGTTTAATGGACAAAACTTCTGACTACATTAGCATTGACGTTCCTGGAACAGTAGTTGCTGCATATCTCTACTGGGCCGGTTATGACATTCAGACTGGTGGCGATGATTCAGTGGAGTTTGAGGGCGTCGCTGTAACCGCAGATTAGTCTTATGGACCTGAAAAATGGGTTGGCGACAACTATGACTTTGTTTACGTGAAGGATATAACAGCACTAGCACTTGTGAACACTGGACCAGACAATTATGAGGTTGCTGACCTGACTCTAGGCCGTGTGAATTATGGCGCAGGATTGTTGGTAGTGTATGAAGACATGTCTCTTCCAACGGCTAGAATAGTGCTGATGGATGGACTAGACGGATTCTTTTTTGATTGGGATCCAGATCTTGGTCCAAACAGCGAGGTAGCTTGTTTCGAATTCGCGGCGGTCCCAAGTAATCGAGATGTGGAAATGTTCTTATTTGTTGGCGGAACCGAACACGAAGATAGGCCTAATGAAGTCTGGACTGAAACTGGAACAGGAACCCCCGAAGTAAATATTATCGATCCGCCAAGCAGTCCAACTTATCCACCAGATTATCCTCTTTATGCTGCTGATGGTCCTTCATGGGATACTTATACAGCTGATGTCCTGATTCCAGCAGGTGATGAATGGCTATGCGTTCAGATAGAATCGATCGAAAGCTGGGAAACTGGACCCGACTATGCGGGACGCGGCACAAGTGCGCTGTTCATTGCTGCGGGCTTTGTACTGCCAATTCCAGGTATTCCAGGCGGGAAAGTAACTGGTGGAGGACAGATTCCAATTGGAAGTGGTGGTGAGGGAAGTTTTGGCTTCAACGCCATGTGGTTCTCAAAAGACCCTGCTCCGAAAGGAGAGTTGGAGTACGTGGATCATGACAGTGGCGATAAAGTTCATGCTCATGAGCTGGACTGGCTTGAAGTGTGGGAAGACAATCCTGGAAACAAACCTTGGCCTAAGAGGTATGCTTTCTTCTCTGGACCATGCACGTTCAACCATAAAAGCGGATACTATTTCGAGTGTCTAGTTGAAGACGATATGGAACCAGGCACAGCCGATGCCTTCAAACTACTGGTTTACGAAGACGGAAATCCTATTCCGATTATCGATGAGGATGCTACTCTGCTTCACGGCAATATCCAGATACATAAACCACCTACATAATTGGCCAATTAAAAATCAGGTTCGCTGTCTAGCTCATCACTCAACCTCTTTTTTATGTTCATGTTTTAAGTTAGCAAGTGGTTTTTAAGACGGGTTAATTTTGTTCCTTTTTTAGGGCACTGCATAGTATCACAAAAAACTATTGAAGAGAAAAAATTACTGGAACTCTAACTATATGGGAGTTTGTATATTTTACTGGTAAATTTTGGTGAGAATCCCACCCCCACACTACGACAAAAATTCCTTTTCTATCGTTCTTTGACGCTACTTGCGCATCAAGATTCTTACAGCTTTTGCATTATGTAGAATACGGAATCATATCCTTTAGGATTCTTTTTGACCGTATCTATCTCATTTTGGTACTTTTTGAGTATCTTAAGAGCTTCTGGATTATTCTTGTATTTGATACGTAGTTCTTTGATTTGGATTTCTAGAGGTTTATAATATTCTGTCCACCAAGCGTCTTCAGGTAATGAAAAATGATTTATGAGTTTATAGCCACAGCAAGGTATCTTCTTTAGTTTATCTGACATGTTTTTGATGTCATCGTGGACAACCAAAAAACCATTGGTTTTGAGCAACCTTTTCCATTCCTCAAGGCCTCTTTCAAAACCGATTATAGAAATTGAACCTTCAGCCCAGATGACATCGAAACTTTCATCTGGAAAGTTTATCTCAAACAAAGAGTATTTCTTAACCTTCACCCGATCTGAAAAACCTTCTTCTTGAATTCTCCCACTCAGTTTCTCCAAGAGAGATTCGTCGGTGTCTATTCCTATGATTTCACCGTTGTTCAATTTCGCCAATTCGATAGTTGGAATACCTGAACCGCAGCCAATATCAAGTATGCGTGGCTTATCCAATTCAGGTAGCATCTGAAATGCCTTTCTCGTATACTTACTCAATCGTCCTCGAAAATGCTCTAGATTTATCTCAGAATACAAATTTTTGGACATAAATTCACTATTCATAAATCCTTCCAACCCCGCACACCTTGAACATTTGACGTTAACTGTGCCGAGTTACAGTAATTATTTATTTTCATGTCTATGTTAGCTTAGCTGATGCTTTATGATGGGCGTCGTCGAGAAGCTCCAGAAATTTGGGCTCACAGAATACGAGGCTAAAGCATACGTGGGTTTGCTGAGCGACCACCTGAGCACCGCAACCAAGCTTTCGGAGAAGTCTGGGGTTCCACGGACAAGGATTTACTCGGTTTTGGAGTCGCTGGCACAGAAAGGTTGGATACAAATCTACTCTGGAATACCGCTCTTGTTCAAGGCAGTTGACCCTCACCATATCTTCGAGAGAATCAAGCAGGACTACGAGGAGTTTATGGGGTCTGTTGAGGCGACGCTCAATATGGAGGTGGATGAAGTGAAAGAGAAATTTATAATAAAAAAATCTGATGTTGGGCTCAGAAACCTGAAAGACGAGATGAGGAAAGCCAAAACCATATGGATAAACAATGCAACAACAGACTTCGTCGAAAAAGTACATGACACATTCAGCGAGGACGCAGAAGTTCGGGTTCTCCTCTTCCCCGGAGAAAAGAAAACCGGTGACAAGAATGTGCAATTCAAGGAGGCTGACGTGAAGATCGTTTGCCTGATCAGAAACAAAGAGGTGCCCTCGATGTCAATCACTCTTGATGAGAGCAGAACCTTCATCGTGGTCCAAGACCCATACAAGCAACAGTTCATCGTGGACGAGATGCTGTACGACGAATGCGCCAAATGCTTCCTAGAATGGAACAACCTAAGCTGGGGCACAACATAGAAGGGAGGTGTGAACAGAAAAATGCCCATAGTTGACGGAAGATACGAAGCTAAACTCTCAACCACTTACAGCACAGTGGATGAGGGACTAGACGAAATCAAAAAGAAAATCAGCAAATCAAGGGGAATAAGAATCAACAACATCCCCATGAAACTGCTAGACAAACTAAAACCACTGCTAGTAAACAAGGACCTGAAGATAATCCTGCCCTTTGCCCAGAAGCCCACAGAGGAACTACAAAAGCTGGGCGATCTTGCCACAACAAAATCAAGAATATACATTGACTTCAAGGGCACAGAAGCAAACACAGGCTCCATTCTCTTCTCAACCGTAATCTTCAACATCACGTGGCTAGGAGACGAAATCTTTGATGTTTCAACCATGGAATACAGCAAATGCGTAAAATGCCTAAGACAAACCTTTGACGCGGCTTGGAGATACTCACAAAAATGGTGAAACCACAACAACCCTAACAAAAGCAGTTCATGTTAGGAAACAAATTCAAGGTAAAAACAAATAGGAGCACGAATAGAAAGTGTTCCACTGAAGAAATTAGAAAAATTGGCAACAAAAAAAAAGAAAACACTGGGAACTAAAAGGAGAGTGGCTAATACTCAACGCATTTTAGCTGATGAATTCATCAAAATTTAAAATTGCCAAGGGTTAAAAATTAACTCCCAAACCCAAAACCAAAAAAACAGTCCGACTCAACATCAACAAAAACAAATAAACCTAATTACGAAAACCGATATATCCACACTCAAGCGCCCATAAGCGCGCGCATTTAATACCCACACAGACCGGATAACAAAATTAAAATATTTATACCAAATGGCTATGGGATGGGTTCAGGACGATGGATAAAATGATTGCCTTTTGTGGAATAACCTGTACTGCATGTCCTGCATTCTTAGCTACCCAAAAAGATGACGAGAGTGAAAGGAAGAAGGTCGCTAACCTGTGGTCTAAGCAGTTTAACGCAGAGATTAAGCCAGAAGATATTAACTGTGATGGATGTTTGTCAGAAAGCGGACAACTTTTCGGTCATTGCGAAGTTTGTGAGATAAGGAAGTGCGGTCGGGAAAAGCATGTCCAAAATTGTGCCTATTGTGCTGATTATGCTTGCGAAAAACTCGATGATTTCATTGATCAAGTGCCCGACGCAAAAACTACTCTTGAAGAAATCTGGAAAAATCTCTAGGTTGAACTTGCGCGCGCTCTGTAAATAATCTTTTCCAATCATGCTTTGTTTTTTTGGGGGGGTTAAAATTTAACCCCAAACCCAAACGTTGGTGACGATTAACTAAATACCTTTTTAAGCGTAGGTATTATTAATTATATTATAGGTGTAATTTTGATTTGGCGAAATGGGAGTATCTTGTGCTTGCGTTGAAGACTAAGGTTCATGTTAGTCGACATGAGAGAGAAAAAAATCCGATTATACAAAATGTACAAAAAGAATTGAACGATTTGGGGGAAGAGGGTTGGGAATTGGTGGGTGTTCAAAATATTCGCCTAGAGACTGGTATGTTGTTTACTGTTGCATATCTTAAGCGGGAAAAATCATAGTTTATAATATTTGGTGTCATCAGCATAATTTCATAGGCAGTATCGACGGTCTTTGGTTTTTTATTTTTACCAAGAAAACTTCCAGCAAAATAGTCTAACCAGTATTGTTCCTGTAAATTGCGTCAAGATTCCGCATATGGTTCCCTGCCCAAAAGAAGGAGATTATATAACTTTAATAATATCTGGAAAAAACAATAGATTTTGAGACTAATAACAGCAGATTGTTGAAAACAAGCTTTTCTGAAAATTAGCTAAGCTTAAATTCAATTTATTGCATTTATATTGTTAGTGGTTTTTATGGTTGCGTTCCAGAAAAAAACTATTTTGCGCTATGAACTGTTTGGAATGCTTTTCATTAGCCTTCTTGGAGGGCTGCTTCATTTTACTTTCGAGTGGTCTGGTTACCAGCCAATTGTCGGCGTATTCTCAGCTGTAAACGAAAGCGTGTGGGAGCATCTGAAACTAGGCTTCTGGCCAGTACTACTCTACGCAATCATCGAATATTGGCGCATCAAGAAGGAGACAAACAACTTCTTTTTGGCAAAAACTGTTGCCCCCTATGCAATAATCGCCATTATCCCCATCATCTTCTACTCCTACACCAGCATCACTGGCGAAAGCATCTTTGTAATAGACCTTTTAAGCTTCTTTGTAGCCGTAGTAATCGCTCAGTTTCTAAGCTACAAACTGTTGACCCACAAGCAACTGTCAAATAAGCTAGAAAAAGTCGCTATACTTGCACTGCTTCTTTTGGCTGTTGCATTCATTGTTTTCACTTTCTATCCGCCGCATCTGCCGATATTTCAGGATCCAATCAGCGGCGAATATGGAATCATCAACCACTTGCATTAATTCGATTTTCTACAGCTTGCTGAGTTAAAACTTAGTGATTTCTTCAGAGCATCTATATTCGCATCTTGAACAGCGCCTAACAAGCTCATTAAAACTCTTTTTCCTATCTATAACCCCTCTTTTTTCCGCAAATCTCCATTTCTCATCCAAATCCGAGCAGTGCATGTAGCCTCTTCGCTTCATCTCCTCAACAAGCTCCTCATGACGATCGTACAGGTTATGAACTTCAAGCAGCCCATTCTGCAAATATCCCTTAACCGATTTTCCACGACTAATAGCTCCAATGAACATGTGAATTTCTGCATGCTCCCCCAACAGATGCTGCCTACACATAACTCTCGGATTTGCCATCCACATTCTCATAAACTAACCACTGCCAAACCCAACATTTTAAGCCTGTTCCAAAACAACCCCAACCATATTTGAAGCCTAATAATACTTCATTGTTGAAAACAGTACTTTTTCCAGTTTTTCTTCACGAAAACTCTTTTACGCTAACACATCAACGAAGAACTCAAGTGAAGGCTCTTGACGGAAACGAACGACTACGACTTAATATTCGCTGCGCTGAAGAATCCGATACGCCGCCAAATTCTGCTTCTTCTTGAACAAAAAAACGAAGCATCCTTCACGGACATCCAAAATGCTGTAGGCATAAACGACACTGGCTTGCTAAGCTACCATCTAAAAGAGCTAAATCTTCTTGTTGAACAATCTGCCCGAGGAAAATACCATCTTTCAGAGATTGGACAAACAAGCATGGTACTCTTCCGAAAAGTGGAAAGAGAACAAGAGCGGACAAGCAAAATAGTTCGCAGAGAAATTGAATGCTACGTCGGCAAAGTCTTCTTTATTTTCCCAATAATAGCCATCACTTGGATGATTCCACTCACCGTTGATATCCTCATCTCAGTCGAGAACCTTATTGGCCAACTCTCATTGTGGCAATTGGGTGGTTTACACCTTGCCGGCTTCTCTGGCATGATACTAGGTTTAGTGCTGTTTGTCTTTTATGACCGACACTACTATTCAAAGAACCTGAAAACTAATCTTATTCACGCAATACTTTTTGCTGTCAGCACATCTTTGCTGGCGCTATTAACATTCAATAACACTTACAACTTTACCCAAGCAACCCTTGCAACTGCAGAAACAGCAAGCAACAATGGAAACCAATGGATAATGTTTATCCTGCGAACTGTCTCCTTCTTGGCAATCGCCCCACTTGTAACGTATGTCATCAATAAATTGGCAAAAAGACGTTAAAAAGCGCTTGCTACAAACTGTTTTAGTTAGGTTTATCTTGTCCTCTCCTATTATTAGGATTAGGCGTTGGCTTCGGTGCGAGACGTTATTATTCCGATAGGCGGAACTCGCCCTCCAGAACCAGAGGACAAATGTAGCCTATGCAAAAGGACAGTGCCTCCCTCAAAGCTTACGCGCTGTCCCCGCTGCAAACAGCTATTCTGCAAAAGCTGCATAACCGAAGACCTACGTGAAGGCGAATATCTGGTCTGCCTCAACTGCGCCAGAAGATACGTTGCACCCAAATCATCATTCAAAGGAAAATACACTCCCCTCACCCTGTATCTGTCCCGAAAAGCCGAATGGACCAGATGGGTCAAACTCCAATTCTCACAAATAGAGGGAATAATCGGCAACGACCTTCCAGCGTCCGCCCACAAAAACCCGGAATGGTGGAAAAACACAAAAAACACATCCCACGCCAAAGCTTGGCTCAGCATAGGCTGGACTGTAAAGGAAGTAAACCTTGAAGAAAAAACCGTGATTTTCACACGCCCCGAAGTGCTGACGCCCGAAAAGGAACATAAACAGAAGAAAACATCTCCGTTAGTCAATCTTCCAGAATACAAACCAAGAAAGAAGAAGGTTCCATCCTTAACCCGCATAGCCATAGCGCAAGCCAGACTCCAAAACATCTCCCGCAGAAAAGCCTCAATCAGAAAATACCGCGGAAAATTTCGCCCAAAATCAGCCTACGAAAAACGCCTCTGGAAAACAGACGAAAAACCCTAAAACCAACCAAAAAACCTGTTTTATGCAATCTATATTCACATCACGAAGAGTCTACCCCTCCATCAACTGCACCAGCGTAACCGAAAGAAATAAAGAAGAACCGCTTACTATTTGCTCAGAGTATAAACAGAATGTGATCACATGGGAAAAATTAGGGTTGGCGTAGTTGGCGTAGGAAACTGTTTCGCTGGTCTCGCCCAAGGAATAGAATACTACAAGCGAAACAAAACCCAGAATAATGCATGAGAAAATCGGCGGCTACGGCACAGAAGACGTAGAATTCGTCTCAGCCTTCGATGTAGGAGAAAACAAAGTAGGCAAACCACTAAACGAAGCCATATTCTCAGACCCAAACTACGTCAATTGGATTAACAGCGTCTCAAACTGCACCAACAGAAAAGTGAAAGAAAGCCCAATCCTTGACGGCGTAGGAGTCTACGTAGCAAGCATGATCAACCCAATCAAACAAACAAAAACACCCGAAGAACTCGAAAAAGAAGCAATAGACGAGATAGAAACAACAAAAACAAAAATATTAATTAACTATCTGCCTGTGGGAAGCCAGAAAGCCACAGAATTCTGGGCTAAGATTGCCCTGAAAACAGGCTGTGCCTTCATAAACTGCATCCCCGTCTTCATTGCATCCAACAAAGGCTGGCTGAAAAAATTTGAAGATAAAGGTCTTCCGGTTGTGGGAGACGACGTCAAAGGAGTAATCGGAGCAACAATAACCCACAGAAACCTCGCCAAACTTTGCGTAGATCGAGGAGCAGTGATAGACAGAACCTACCAGATCAATGTTGGCGGTAACACAGACTTCGCCAACATGCTTGAACGGGAGCGGCTGGAGAGCAAAAAAATATCAAAAACAGAAGCCGTTCAAAGCCTAATACCCCAGAAACAGCGATTGAATGATAAGGACATTTACATTGGACCAAGCGATTTCATACCCTTCCTAGGCAACACCAAACTGGCTTTCATCCGAATAGAAGGAAGAATGTTCGCGAATGTCCCCTTCAACATGGAAATCAGGCTAGACGTAGACGACAAAGCCAACTCTGGAGGAGTAGCAATCGACGCAATAAGATGCGCACAACTGGCATTAGACAAAGGAGTCAGCGGCAACCTAACTTACGCTTCCGCCTACCTAATGAAACATCCCCTTAAACAAATGGGCGACGAAGAAGCCAGAGAAAAGCTTGACAACTGGATTTCTGAACTGGAAAAATAAATGGAATCTCCTGCCAGTTTACATGCCTAGCTTTTCAAATTGTTAGAGAATGTCTACGATACTTGAAAAGCCCAGGAAATAGGTAATATGTAGCCCCCTTTATCGCATAACCAAGAGACTTTGCGATATCATAACCGTCACTCACTCTATTTTGAGTTCTCGTGAAAACTCCAGCCCTTCGTTCATAGGAAATCCTTCCAAACCTCGACATCAACCTAGAAATTTTGTGATCCTCGCACATTCCCAACTCTGGGTCATAGGGTCCACATCCATTCCTAGATATTCTGCAGGCAACATCATACAACAAAGTCATACTACATCCAGGAACGCTGGCTCCAATTACTGGAATTCCAAACATCTCTATAGTCGGAAACTTCAGGGAAAAACGTGTCATAAAGTTTGCTCCCATGATTCCGAATCTTCTTCCCAGCTTAAGGCTGTCTCTTGGTCTCAAAGACGGCACCGACGCGACTATATCTTTACGTTTGAAGGCGTAATACATCACTTCGAAATAGTTCTCATATTTATCTAATTCAGAAAAAATGTAGCTATTGTCAATCTCGGTTCCCGTGGAGAAAAGGGTATCAACATCATGAAAAACAACTATCCTCCCTTTGGCCTGTTTGAATCCCAAATTCCTTCCTATTGCAGGAGTATCCCACTTTGGATACTTGATTATTCCCGCTTTCCAGAGTCCCCTTCTATACTCTTCATATTCCTCAGGAGAAATTACTGTAGAGTCACAAATTTCCGGAAACTCTGCATTTTCTCCCGCATCAGCAATCAAAAATTCGACTGCCTTGCTTTTTCCCCTTTTTTCTTCAAAAACCTTCTTCGCAATCTCCCAATTGTTAAAAGTCTCTTCGAGGGCGCTTGTATCTTTCTCGCCTCTCCCCGTTGTTATCACTGAGAAGATTGGTCTTTGCATAACCTCTTGTAGAAGCAAAATAGCTTTTTATCTTTTGCCCGAGTATCTAACGAAATCTTATGTTTCCTCGCTCCTAACCACACTTTTAACGTGCTTATCATCGTAAATAATGAACAGCTGCGAGTTGATTCTTTGGTCAAAAAATGTAAAACCATTTTTAGAGTTCGTTTAACAGATAGATGAACTGTCAACTGTAAACCTTTTTTAGCCTACCAGCCGAAAACAATTGAGCAACTAAATAAGACACTATCTATCTACTGCTGCGATATGTCTTGGAGAAATATTTTACGTAAGCTAACGAAGCAATGGCTGAAATCCAAGCAGCCGCATTCTGACAGAAAACATACCTCCACAAGAGGTCCTCCCCTGTTAAGGAGTGCGGTCTGGATGTTACGAGACCTTCAAAGGCATCTCTGAAACCGGGAGCTATGGAATCTAAGCCACTGGCAATGGAAACCAACGCGTCAGCTAATGACTGCATAAAACTTTGTAAAGGCGAAGTTTTGCTGTAAAATCCAACCGCGAAATCGGTGAACAGATTAGGGTAGACTAAAACAGACAATAAAATAATCGACAACAGAAAGATCGTCAAGACAGTTACGGCGCTTTCAAATGCTACTCTGCCAAAAGAGAGCCTCCGCTGCACAAACGAACCGCCGCTAGAATGAAGAAAGACAGAGCTAATTTGATTGAAAACTTTTTTGATAGCTCCAATGACGCTTCGTGTGGACTTTGAACGTGATTTTCTTCCTCTTGGGCGCCTTCGGATTTTTGAGACCTTGGCTGGGGATATTCTATGCGGTCTCATGGCTATGTGTTTTGTAAGGTATATCCAGCTTGAGACTAGGACAAGTATCACTGCTAGGGGAAGAAGATGAAAGAGAGGGCTGACAGGTAACGGATATGCAGACATTTCTGTTAGTCCTGAACCAGCAAAAAAAGAGACCATAAAGAACTCGGAAATAAACGCTAAGGCAAGAAAAAAACCTATTGTTAACAATCCCTTCGGGGCAGTCCACCTGAAAGTTAAGCTGTTCCTTTTTCCTTTAGATGCCATTACTAGTTCCCTCGATGGTAATATGCCTTCACCACTTGATTTGCTTCACGTATGTTACTTAGGATAATAATCTTCTTATTTAATTTTGACTTGCTCCCGTTCGTCTTACACTGTCAATTCGCACGAATTTGAAAATGCATTATCGTGAACTTTGAAACAGGCGCTTCTTTGTTAAGTGCCAATTAGAAAGCGTTTGTCCTATTTCACCCCACTCTTTTTAGATGTAAATTGTATGCGTTTCCCATGAATTATTTCACACACTAGGATGCTGTGGACGCCGTGTAACGAAAAGATGAATGCAAAATACAAATTACTTCTCCATAACATTTTAAATGACTTTGAAGCATAGCATGCATCCTAGAAGCGGTTTAGAGGGCCTCTTACGCCGCAAGTCAGAAAAGGAGACAATGCATGCCGAAAGCTTCGAAAAAGGAACTGCTTAAGTTGTACAAAGATCATAAAGTGCAACTTCTTATCAGCAAGTTTGTGAGCGACGAGCTTGGCACATTGAATCCGATTTACGACCCCAAGCAGGGTTTTAGGTATCCGATTGTAGATGAGATTATGGGAGACTCCTCCAGCACGGAAGAATTTTTGCAGAAACTGTTTGAGGGCGGTGTTCTAGAGAGGAAGCTTTACGACAAAATCGTCTATTGCCCGTCTTGTAGTTCAGCAAACCTTTCTACACATTATACCTGTCCCCACTGCAAATCTTTCGACATTAAGAAGAGCGCCTTGATTGAACACATAAAATGTGGATACATCGACACCGAAGACCGCTTTCAGAAAGAAAGCAAACTGGTTTGTCCTAGATGCAACAAAGAATTAATTAATCCTGATTTGGATTATCACAAAGCAGGAGTATGGTGTACCTGTAACCAATGTGGAAAAAGCTTTGACATTCCGGTTCCAGCTCATTTTTGCCGTGAATGCCACGAAAACTTCACTTTTGATGACGTCCTCTACAAAGACGTTTACTCCTACAGTTTGACCCCGGAAGCCGCGAAAGAGGCAACACTAGGTTGTGTTCTAACAGTCCCAATAATTGAATTCTTGGAAGATCTGGGATTCGAAGTAGAGAGCCCCGGTTTCTTGAATGGAAAATCTGGAACCCGCCACATGTTTGACTTAACCGCCGTTTCCGCTGGAAAGAAACAGACCACAACCGCGATTGATTTTGCAACTTCCACGGATGATGTTGTATCTGAGCAGTCGGTGATCTCTATGTTCGCTAAGATTTTTGACGCTACTCCAGACAGGGCTTGTCTTGTTGCGATTCCGAAGATGAGCGAGAACGGCAGGAAATTGGCATCACTTTACAAAATAGATCTGGTTGAAGCCAAAAATCAGAGTATGGCAATAGATGCATTGAAGGCTTGTGTAACTAAGTAAATTAGCTTCCGGAATAGACTGCTGTGTTTCCCCGCTCAGTTACAACTTTAACGGTGTAACTGCCTGTTGGTAGAGAGATGTCGGAGCGAAGGTAAATTTTGGTATCTGCTGAATTTACGAAGACACTTATGTCATAGCGTTGATGGTTTGTTGAGTTGATTATCCATAATGAGACCAGATGGAGGGTTAGGCCTACGTTATTTTTGAAGGTGAATTGAGTTCCGTCCAATTTTGTTCTTACTCCCAGAAAATCTATATTGACAGTAGTTTGGTCGTTATCGGCGCTTTGGTCCACAAATTTGACCTTTATTGTACCGTTATTATGAACGTAGCTTTGCCATACATCCGTTAGATTCACGGCATAGTAGTCCCATCCTGTTGTCGATGTGTGACCTGCGGTGGAGTTGAAGCCGCTGTTGCTGTAGGTGGAGGTTGTCCAGTTGTAGGCTTTCAGATACCACTTCTCGCCAGCATCATCAGCCCTATACCTCAATTGTAATTCAACAGTCTGGATGTAAGCAAGCGGATAGGTGGAAATATCTATGGTGAAGGTTCCAGCGATGTCAAACGAGTAATAGTCAGCAGTTTTTGTTTTGAATTCGATCCAGTCGGCTTTAAAATCGAATTGAGTGATAGTAGTTTTCACCCCTTTCACTTTGATCTTCCAGTTGCCTGAACCGTCTCGGAAATGGTCTGGATTTGTTGTTATAGTTTGGTTTCTCGTCTCGTCGGTGTTTGCTGTTGAGCTTGAAACGTAGCTGTCGTATCCGTTGCCAGAGGTGGGGTATCCGCCTAACGTGTAGTTGTAGACTTGGATGGTGACTGCGACGGAGCCAGTGGTCCATGCTGAATCAATGTTCCACACTAGTTGGGTCCAAGTTCCTGTGTTGCTTGAGCCAGTGAACTCGACTTCGGACGTGTATTCGCTTGGTAGGTAAATGTTAGTTGCCCGTGTTTGGTCTGCGGCAGCCAGAGTGTTGTCGTCTATTCTGAGGTTTACAAGATATGTTGCTTTGACCACGGTGACTTCTCTGTAATAATCAATTTCTAAGTAGTCAGTTTGATCCACAACGGTGTAAGTTGCCCACGAGTAGGTTCCTGAAAGTGTTACCCAAGAGGTGGTGGCGGTGAGGGTGCCTGAGTTGGCTACATCTGTGGCTATGGTTGATCTAATAGTGCCGTTTGACATTCTAACTAAAATGTCCACATCACAATGCGATTCAATGTTGACATGACCCTGAGAAGCTCGATAATAAATCGTCCAGTTGCTTGCTGGTATGGAGGAAACTCCAGTCAACGGATAAACAAACTTACCCATTAATTTTCTTCCAAGCGTTCCAGCATCAGCGGATAATGTTGTTCCAGCAGCATCAACGCTGCCGAGTTTGAGGAGATAATAGGTTGAACCACCAATTGTTGTTGGCTCTTGATGTGCATAAAGTGTTTGTCCAGCACTAGCGCTTGCGTAACTTCTGAAAAACATGTAAACGCCCTTATCTGAAGTCAGATCTGAAAAGCTTCCAGATATCCAACTCGTTGAACCTCCTACAGTATATCCAGATGGATTGTAAGGCAAAGGCGAAGTCGTTGAAGCCTCCATGAATCTTTCATATTGGTCGTCGACGGTCTGCGTCTCTGTGTAGGTGCCGCTTATGCGACTGCCTATGTTCACTGTATATTCACTCTGAGCTACAATCCATGAAGAGAGGGTGATACGCTCAACATTGGTTATGCTGACGTCCTCTTTCATTTTCTCCCAGTCCATCTGGTTCATCTCGTAGTTCCACAAGACAATATTCGAAACTATGGCCAGAATAATCACGAGGCTGAGGGCAATGACTATTATGTTGCTGATGCCCCTGCGATCCCGTTTAAGACGGCGATCACAACCTTAATCTCGTATGCGGAGTCTGCATTCCAGCTGTAAGTAACGTTCAACCAGCCATGTTTGTTCTGTTCCAACTCAAGAGACGTAAACGATTGGTCTGTACGATTCACGTACACGGCAGCCACATTGATCGAAATCTTGCCCACGTTACGAAGATACAACGAAATTTGACCTGTTGTAAACCAAACGTCCTCAACAATGAGGCGTTCACCCATATTGTCGTGAAGCCCATCGGTGATAACATAAGTGGCCGTAATAGCGATCGACATACCAGCCACTGCAATAACCGTCATTAAGAGACTGCTTAAGACCGGAGTTATTCCCCTCCTGTTCCGCGATAGTTTTCTCACATTTTCCTCTCCATTACACTACAAATTTGAAGGCTAGATATCCGCAGGTCAAAAGAATAACACTATGCTTCAGACCGCCACCAACAGTTCCTTCACCCATTTTTCCAGCTACGATGCCTCCGAAGAAGGCTTGGATTGCGCTCATGTGAAAAAAAATACTTCTCGCTTCTTTAGGTGACATCAAAGTAAACTGGGTGGTGGAGAAATCCGACATGTCAACAAAGAAGGATTTGAAAAGCATGACAATGGTGAAAAGGAAGACAAAGAATGCTACATAGATGATTGCAAGATAAGGTCTAGTCTGAGTTTTGCGCTCAGTATCAAACGTCAAGGTTGTCTGCACAAATTTCTCAAGCGGCTCAAAAACCTTTTCAACCCTCCCTCCAGACCTGTGGGCTTCGAGAATCAAGGGAACTGTTCGCCCTACAAGAG
>SMTZ1_10001272_pt1 | contig 24993 bp, 18 predicted proteins | sample DeeMarSWOR136_30_FD_25667 | JGI IMG/M metagenome (IMG submission 25667) | reverse complement strand
CGTCGGTATTTGGGCGGCCATTCTGCGAAACCAACCGCTTCCTGTAGGTAAAGAGTGGCTGCCGCGTGGCACAGCTGTTTACGGTGGCGGTTCTGTAATCGACACACCCATCTCAATTGCAGGCGATAGCTTCTATTATATCCCCACTCATGAAATGAATGCCGGAGCTGCATTGATAGCTTATAAAATGGAGCCAGATGGCACGGCGGCTAAAGTCGTCGAGACGCCGACAGTAGAGCTTACTGACAGTGAATGGGATAAGATTCAGAAGCTGCCATGGGAATGGGACATGCTGGAAACCAGCCGCCTAAACCACCTCCTGAAAAGCTTACCGGACAAAGTTGAAGGAACACGTAAGAAGCCGCTTATACAGCAGGCGGCAAATATCATTTCTGACATCACGGATGCCGAACTTAACCGCTTCATTTGGGAAGTTCCTATTATCGAATTCCAGGATAGAAGCACTTACTCTTTTTATCAGAAAGAGCTTTCAAAATACGTTAAAGAGTTGATTTCCAATCAGTGGCGCCCCCTCTTATTTCCACCCGGCAAGCATCCCCGTGAGGCATATCGCTTTTTTATTGAACCCACCGAAACTCTTTACACGCTGGCTCTCGCCTACAAGTACCTCGACCAGGACCTCCAAAGGGATGTCAAACAGTATGTTACAGAAATGAATACATCCGGTGGTCCGTTGGATGGCCCGATAGGGCGGCAAAGGTACAATCTGGATATAGGTGCTGTTCGGTCTTTATACGATCCTGTCCCGGAGGATATGATACAGGTCAGAGACGATATTGTCCGAAGCGACCTTGCAAGGTTGTATATCTTCTGGCTTTGGGCCGATGTAACTGATGATTGGAGTAAAATCGAACAAAATTGGGATTTCCTGAGAAAACTCATCGACCAGCCCCCGAATAAAATGGAAGAGGATTGCCAAAATGGTTATTTGGCCGGTCTTATTGCATACTGTCGGATGGCTTTTTACATGAACGATAAGCAAGCCCTCGAAAAGGGCGTTGACACGGCCCAAAAGGCATTTCTCAGGCGATTGGAATATGAAATTGCCCATACTCGCGGCGGGCTCATCACACAGGTTCCCGTCCTCCGCACCATTTTTGGCCGGTGGAGACACCTTACACCTGAAGTTGGCCGTCTATTCAGTGAATACGCAAAAAAGACACATCAAAACTTGATGAACGTCTATGTCGATTATCATCGCCCGACTTGGTATCTGGCCTGGAATGTCGAGACGATGTGGCGCAATGAATGTCCTTTCTCATTTCCAACCGTGGCAGCCGAAGTTTTTGCTGCCCGTGCGATGATCCTTCGTAAACCCGCTGAAAAGCTTACTCGATACCTCGATATCCCGTGGTGTAAAGCTGACCTTTTTTACATTCAAAAGCTGGTTTTTACTATCGAGGCCCACGGCAAAGTCCTCTGGCAGGACATCCGCACACACCAGTGACATTAGCGGCTTGCGTGTGTGGCAGGGGCGTTAATCCTCACGAAATAAGATTATTTGATACTATAGAACCACCGAATGCATTCGTTCTAAAGCAGCTACTTGAATTTGCCGATTTCCAAAGTATTGAAATCACAGATTAAAGGAAGTTAATGATGCAAAAGATTAAAGAGCGAAGAAAAGAGAAAAGATTACACTACGAGCTGCCTGTCTGGTTCAATGAAGAGCCGAACGATGAGTCGGCCCAGGCCCTCATGGTTGACATATCCAGCAGGGGGATGGCCTTTATCTGTGATACCGATGATATCTGCCCGGCTATGGGGCAGCAGTTGAACATGCGCTTCAGCATCCCGCGTTTTGGTACAGACTTATCTGATATGTATCAGATTACTCGCACAGGACGTGTCTTTCGCATTGACGATTTAAATGATAACCGACATCGTGTCGCAATCCAGTTTGACAAACCACCATTTTGGAATATGCCGCCTGACTAAAATAGAAAGCTGTTAAGCCTTCTTAATCGGCTGGTTTGCTCATGTTAAATATTTTTATGTCCTGTTATTATCGGTTTGTATTTTCTGTTCTTATTTCATTGGACGAGGTTTACCGATTACCTTTTGAATAGCTTTTACGTATTCTTGATGCATTTTAACAAGCTCTTCATTGCCTGCTGTCAGGGCCTTGGGAAAATCAAATTCAGGAAGCTTGGGTGCGGGCTGCTTCAATTCGTATAAGTTTGTCGCAAATTCCTTAAAACTTTGGCCCCATGCCTTGACTGTCAGGTCTGGTTTCACAAGCCCTGCAAACAGGCTGATATCTCTTGAGCTGGGCGTGTCGGCAAAAGGCCAGGATAGCCAGCCATCTGTCAACGGACGTGAGACCTCAATTTCAGCGCATATCCACTCTGCCTGTTGTTCTTCTGTAAGATGTGGATGTTTCTGTGGCGCCCCTCCTCCGTACCATCCAAATTCGCCTAATACGACGGGTTTACCGGTATGACAGTATGATAGAATCGTCTGCAAATAGCTCAGGTTCTTACTCCAATTGTACTCTGAGCCGAATGGTGCGCCCATGGTTGGATAGAAGTGAATAGTCATAAAGTCGAGCCACTGTTTCTGACGATGTGGATTAAACGCTGCGTAACGGCTCGGACCGCCCGGCCGAACCAGCGGATATGACCATTGAATATAGCCGACTGTGATTAGATGAGTAGAGTCAGTCCCCCGTATAGCCTCAACCTGTCGGCGTACCCATTCATCTGTCAGATATTCACGAAACAGTTGCCAGTCTCGTAATCTTGGATTTCCTGCATTACTTTTGTTCTCAGGAACTTTCACATCTCCCCATTTATCCGATTCTGTTATTTCCTTACCCCATCCATCCTTCAATATGTCCCAGTCCAGATATTGTTTCTTCAGCCACTTATTCCAGCGAACTTCCCATCCTTTTACAAACCACGGCAGGTGCGGCTCGTTTAAAAGGTCCCAGGCAAAGATTGCTGGCTCGCCTTGATAACGTCGGCCTACAATTTTCCAGAAATGCTCAAGTGCCCGCAAAGCTTCCTCTCCCGCGTAACGGTCAGGCCTCCAGTAGGAAGGGCTGCCTTCCCAGTGGTCCGGCCCGGTTAGTATAAGCCGAATATGTCTCTCACGGGCAATCCTGATAAGTGTATCCAGTTTGCTAAGAGCTTCCTCGTTAATAGTGTCAGGTTCGGGCTGAAAGCTGGCCGCTGTAAGAAAGACACGGGCACAATTGACACCGAGATTGTTCATTACAAGGAAATGCTCTTGAACTTTTTCCGCATCAAATTGCCGCCATAACTTTGGTGCCCACCCTGTATATGGGTCATAATAATTCGTGCCGAAGGGAATATAAGAGCCTCCGGAATCCCGCTCCGCAAATCCTTGTCCGTCAGCGCTTACCACTATCAGTTCCATCTTCGATCGCTCTGCAGCGATGCTTGCTACACAGAGACCAAAGGTTGTGACAACAATAACCGCAAAAATCAATCTTCGATTTCTCATTAGCTTTACCTTTTGATACTGTTGTGGTTTTACGGTGAATAGTAGTTATAACATTGTTTCAAGCGGCGGTAATTACGACTTGTCCATAAACGTTCTTGGTTGGGTCGTGGATTGGCCTCGCTGTTTGCATATATGTGAAGCTCATTTCCATTGAGAACGATTATCTCCTCCCTCCAGTCACCTGTTACATCTGCCACGTAAAGCCGGTCCGCCTTTTCCTTGAAGTGTGCCACGAATTTTCCGGTCAAAGGCTCAAATAGACATACATCCCCGGTCGTATGCCGTTCCGTTGCACAGGCCAGCTGCTGCTGTTTACCGGTCCAGTCAATGGTGTGAATTATCTCCACCCCGCTCGCCGTCCACCCGGACGGTGCAACGTCATCCATCTGGTAATCAAAAACTTTCTTACCGGCCGAATTGAAAACAAAAGGTTTTTGATGTTCACTGTAACGTGAACGGCACCAGATAAATATCTCATCACTGCCTTCCTTAAATCGGCCCACCGCGGCATTCTGCGGCTCCTGCTTCTTAAAATGGCTCCGCCATATAGGCCCTCCCACGCCGACGAGCTGCACCTGGTTTGACCCTTCTTCCAGCATAACAACCTCAAGACCGGGCTTGTCGGGTCGAACATCAGCTACAAAGACACTGTCCATATGGTATCGGTCGGGTATTGCGCGGGCCAGCAGCTTCCCGTCAGACGAAAAGATTGTTGCTCCAAGCACATCATCACGACCGTCACCATTAATGTCGGCTAATCGCGCGGAATTGTGTGCACAGGACACAAATTCATCACTCTCCCACAACGGCTTGCCACCCTTTACGAGCTTATCTATTGTATAAGCGGCCAGAAACTTACCCATACGGTAACCGCGATTGTTTGTGGTCTGAAGTAAAATGTCCCCATCGCCTCCGGTTCCCCGAAAGTCTGCGATCATAGCCACTTCCCAATAGTCAGCACCTTCAGGGTGGGGTAGTTTAGCATTAGCCTGTTCAATTCCCGTTTTCCCGTCTAAGATATGAAAAACTGTGTCTCTGGTAAGAAATACCACTTCGCATTTCCCGTCACCATCCACATCACCGGCCGCCACGCCGGGTCCGCAATGGCCGGGCAGACCTTGGCTTTCGCTTGATCCACCTACTACTATGTCGATTTTTTTTATCCACAATTTCTTGCCATTGTTATCGTAGGCGGCCAAATGACCCGGCACAGTGACGAGATAATCCATCTTCCCATCATTATTGATATCAGCAGTGATAATACCTCCACCTGAGTCCTTTGGCCCGGGAATGTCCAGCTTAATAACAAAAGGATCACTCGAATATGTTTCGGCTTTCAATGACCCGCCAAAGAGAGATAAAATTAACACCGATGTTGTTAACGCTATCTTAAGAACACTCATGATTTTCTTCTCCTTTCAATAAACCTGAATTTAGAGTTTCGAAACAGAGGCCTTTATCTCCTCAAATTTTTCTTCGGCAATATGTTTGCCGTAATCACGCATTGCGCTGCCTATATTACGCCATGCCGCCCAGAGATTGCCCTTGCCCCTCGATGCTGATAACTGCCTGGCGACAAGTGTTGCCTCTGCGTCAATAAAACGGTCGAGCGTCTTATAGTCCCATTTAGACATTCTCTTCGCAAGTACAGCAAGTCGTGAAACGATAGTTTCCGTTATGCGGGCCCCATCCTTGGCGGAAGATTGTTTGGGATCGCGCCCTCCGACACCTTGATAAGGAGGTTTGCCGAGACGCGAAAGCTTCACTGTGTCGGGATAAAGGTGCATCATAAGAGAAGTCTCTCCCCACGCTGCATGGTCTCCCGTATAGCCCACATCTATTGCCAGTATATACTCAGGCGTACCAAGCACGGGAACACCCAAAGCGCGGCTCATTCGAACCGCTGTTTCACGAACAACAATCTGCTGTGCCGCGCCGTAGTGACCTGTCAGAATTATAATGGCTTTAAAGCCGTCACGCACCATTTCCCGACAGAGCTGTTCAATCCACGGCCGAAGCAGCCTGGAAAACACGTCGTTCTCCGGCTCCATAATAAATGTGTGTGGCTCACTAAGGCCTCCGACACCGCCGTAGAGAGGCGGCGAAACCAAGCCTCCTCCACGTTTGGCCGCTTGCATACATAGTGCGTATGCCTTCACCGCATCGACTCCAACCACGTTATGTACCCCATGCCATTCAATGGTTCCAAGGGGCTGAAATATCGTTGAGCATTTTTTCTGTGCCTCTTCGATCTCTTTTGGCCTGAGAAACTCCAATCGTACCTCTCGTTGTTTGTCTTCCGTTTCTTTTCCTTCTGATAGAGAATCGAGAAGCATACTCGCAGTAGCCCCTCCTAAAAACTCTCGTCGCCTGATTTTGTGTGTCATAATGAATCCCTTTCTCTCCATAAGGCTGATAAAACAATCTGATATTTACCAGTGATTTAAAATATCCTCAAATTGCTGAACATTATTTATAAAGACTATAATTGTGCTTTTATTGTGTCAACGCCAAAGTTAGTTTTAGTTCCTGTGGTAATACTTACTTGAAGCCGTTGAAAACTATAGTACAATAGCCGATATCATTATGGATTTTAAATTGGCTAATCTTGTTTTAAGGTCTTGTTATGAGTTCCAAAGTATTTTTTATCAAAGCAGCAGTAGATGACGGTGAGCAGGTAATTTCCGAAAAAGCCCAAAGGTTATTCAAAGCAGGGGGATTCGCGACATGCTTCAAGGAGGGCGATTTTACTGCCGTTAAAGTCCACGTTGGAGAGCCTCCCAATAATACCTATATAAAAGCTCCCTGTATAAAAGGTCTGGTTGATGAACTGCTTGCCCTAAAAACCAAGCCGTTTATTGCTGATACAAGCGCCTTATATACCGGCCGAAGGCACAACGCAATCGACCACGTCATCCTGGCCGATGAGCACGGCTTTAATATATCCACACTGGGAATTCCCTTTATTGCCCCTGATGGCATATTCGGAACATCAGAAACTGCAGTACAAATCGAAGGTGAATTGAATGATGAAGTCTTAATTGCATCTGACATCGTAAGATGCCAGTCGATTCTTTCTATTGCTCACTTCACAGGCCATCCCGCCACATGCGCAGCGGCCACATTGAAAACGCTTGGTATGGGCTGCTCGAGTAGAAAGGGCAAAATGAGACAGCACGCATCCATGAGGCCAAGCGTCAGCGATGATTGTACCCTTTGTGGAGATTGTTTCGACCACTGCCAGGCTGCTGCGATTACGCTTAGTGACGTGAAGGCGAATATCGACAGTAATAAATGTATCGGCTGTGGTGAGTGCGTAGCTGTGTGCAGATTTGATGCGGTCAAATATGACTGGGGTGCTGAAAATCCGATTGTCCAAAAAAGCATCGCCGAGCATGCCCTGGGCGTGCTAAAGGGTAAGCAGCAGCGGGTAGCTTTGTTTAATTTTGTTCTATCTGTTACGGGTGACTGCGATTGCTTCGACAAAAAAGATATGACTAAGATTGTGGATGACATAGGTATTCTCGCCTCAAACGACCCCGTAGCTGTAGATAAGGCCTCAATAGACATCGTCGAGAAAAAAAGTGGCAAAACAATAGCCGAATTGCTGGGAAAGGATGAGTTAGACCCGCGTTTCCAGATTGAGCACGCCGAGCACCTCGGTTTGGGTACTGCTGATTACGAGCTTATAGAAATCGATTGATAAACATACTTAGCCTTTTATCCTCGATTGCATTTTCAATCCATACCTGTTGGCCCTTATCTCTCCCCAGCATTGAAAGTATATTGGCCGAACTCACGCTGTTTTCTTCATAACAGTTGCCTAACCAGTAATCTGAAAGTATTGACAAATCATTTATATCAACAATATTGTCCTTATTCAAATCACCGGGGATATTAGCACCGCTCGCGTGCCAGTTTTGCATAAGCAGTGAATAATCTACAAAGCCCAGGGGATTAACACCGTCAATATCGGGGCAATTCTGATCACAGGTATCTCCACCGCCGTCACCGTCGGAATCCCTCTGAGAAGGATTGAAGTTATTGGGGCAGTTGTCTAAGTCGTCGTTAAATCCGTCACCGTCGGAATCAACACAGCCCGACGTTTCCCATTTCCACGCTAAAAAACCACCTAACATGTCGTAGACATAGAGAAAACCATTATCATCTAAAAAGTTAGAGGCCACATTACTTCTAGCGCCGCTGCGGCAGTAAACAAGAATTTCTCTGTCCCTCGGCAGTTCCTCATATCTTTGCTGCAGAACCTGTGAATTCCATGGATAGTTGTGAGCGCCGGGAATATGCCCCGCCACAGCACAATACTCATATTCTTCACGAACATCGATAACTATTAATTGGTCATTGGAATCAATCATGTTTTTGGCCTCGAGAGAAGTAACATCTGTATGGGCCAAGGCACAGGAATTCAAGACTGACGAGAATGCAACGAGCAGTATATAAAAGGTTGAAAGCTTGATTTTCACGAGTATCCCACCTCCGGGGGAAAGGAGTTTATTACTCTTCTCCATAATATTTCATTTACAGGTTTTGTTATTCGGCGTTTCATATTGCTGCGTATCGCCGAACTTCACTTATCTGTTATACACATTTTATACGCGGTGGTTTGATACAAAATGGAAAAAACTTGAATATTTCAGAAAGAATAAGCCCGCTTTTTCAGAGTAGTGGGTGACAAACGTACCGGATTTTTATAATATGCAAATACCAACTATATTGAATGTTGATTATATATATGCTATAAAGTACGATATAGGATAATTTGTGAGGAACATCAGGGACCGTCTTATGTTAATTCCGGATAATGTGTGGACTTAAAGTGGTTTGACAGTTCCTGGGTATTGATAGAAAGCTCATGAATACTAAATTAGGTCTGGCAATAATATTTTTTTCTCTTATAGCAGGCATGGCCTGTGGGTGGGAACTCAAAAATCCTTCATTTGAAGAAGGAAACTGGATTGACGGCGAAATGGAAGGATGGACTCGATGCGGCACAAATCCCGATTGGATGGAGGTCTTCGTCAGACATGCAGGAATTGAGCCGAGAACAGGTCAATATTGCATCGGTTCATATTCCGGTCCGCACCGGACCAGGTGGGGTGGAGCCTATCAGAGAATTGAAGGTCTGAAACCGGGTTACAGATACCGGGCAAGTGTATGGTTCTATACAGACAGCTATGACCACAGAGAAAACGTTGATAAACACGGGAGAAACTGCCGCTGTCGCCTCGGCTTTGATCCGACAGGCTCAACCGATTACAAGGCCGACACGATCGTCTGGTCACATCCAAGGTGTACAAAGGGGCACAAGTGGGAATGTGAATACTGGCCGAACAGCCATCGGAAATGGTCGAAGCTGGAGGTAGAAGCGGTGGCCCGCGGAACAAGCGGTACTATATTCCTGGAGAACGGACAGCTCTTTGGTTATGACTATAAAATAAATCTTTTCGACGACGCTGGCCTTCAGGAGATACCCATCGCGATGACTGTAACTCAGGAATATCCCAAAGCGGTTTCTTCCCAAATCAATCTGAAAATCAAACTGGCAAATCGCGACAGCGTGACGGCAAAAGGGAAATTCGAAATCATACTGCCCGATGGAATGAAAGCCGTATCCCAAAAATTCTCGTCTCTTACAAAAAATCCAATGATCTTTAATATTAGGATTGACACCAAAGGTGGTAATCCCGGCTGGTATGAGGCAACGCTCGTTGTATCGCTTGATTCCGGCCGAAGCTGCTGGCGAAGGTTTCACTTTCATGTCCCCTTAATTTGCCCTCAGGCTCAAAGAAAAGTGAGTTTGGATGCAAACCTGGATGAATGGCAGGACGTCCCGGCTTGTGTGATAAGCAAAGGACAGATCGTACCTCTCGTTTTTTCTCAGGACTGCCGGGGTTTGGTCAAGTTTCTTTGGGATGATAGGTTCTTGTATATGTCGGCAGACGTAGAGGATGACGATTTCATTCAGGACCGGACGGATACCCAGGCATTCAGCAGGGACAGCATTGATATACTTATTGATGTATTAAATGACTCCCCACCCCATCCTGCTCCCACTAAGATAAGACATGGCTGGGGACCGAATGATCACGAATTTCTGGTGGCTTTAACACCCGAAGGTCCCAGGGCCTTTAGGTGGAAGGATGTCAGCGTCATGTATTTTAAAGGGGAACAAGAACCGGCTGTAAAAACAGCTATCGGCAGGGATGGTCTTCATACAATATATGAAATTGCCATACCCTGGTCGTCTCTGTCTGACCTTAGTCCGAAGTCAGGACACGCACTGGGAATAGATGTGGCTATCAACGACAAAGACCGGACGGGTGACTGGAAGGCTATCGGTCTGACACATGCCATCTGTGGAAACGCCTACCGAAGACCACATAATTGTGCTGATATGATATTAGCTTCACCCGATGCAAAAGTTTCCCCTCGGATAAAAGATTCGATTCTTTTAACGGATGAGTTGCAGATGGTTGAGTAGCCCGGCCATTCGGCTTTTGCTCTTTCATATCAATTCACGCATCTTTCCATCGCCAATCATTTTTCAGGAAACACATGGTCGATTCTGCTATTTTTGTGCAATGATAGCTTGAGAAAAATGCTGCAGGCAGGACAAAAAGGATGGAAAAGACTTCTCGATTTTAAGAAAATATTTACAATAATTTTCAATCTTTCTTGACGAAGGTTTTGATTTGTGTTTTAGTAAATATGCTGTGGGTGCGTCCGGGCGGTTTCGCTCCATTAGTAATAAAGGCACTTCGCAGCAGGGAGACAGGGTGACGAGAAGTTTCTATAAACTGCCTCTGTCTCCTTTTTTAATGCTATGTTCTTAATTCCTTGGTAGTGATATTACTTCAGTTATGCTCACTATTATTTTTGGAAATTACTTTTCTCAATGCCTTAAGACAATCCGGACATAAAAATTGGCCGGAATCAATTCGTACTAAATGGTTGACCTCAATACCCTTCTCACCGCAACATTCGCAGGTTGAAGTTATTATTGAAACGCCTTTCATAGTAGTTAAGTTCGCTTCGTATTTATCTATGGCTTTAACCGCTTTTTCAGTGGGTGTGCTGACTTTATCTTCTGCCTCAACACCACCTGAGCATAAAGGCCAATGGGTCTTTCCACAGATTTCACACGTCTGTATGGGTTTCTGATTAGAGAACTTAAAACAGAGTGTTTCTATTGTTTTTTTGGTCAGCTCTTTTGATTTCACTTTTCCTTCAGTACCTTCGCGAGGATGGAAAGGCTGATGTTTCTTTTCACATGTTTTAGCTCCCGCCGTAGCTTTATTCCTAAATATATCCTGACGAAGAGCTTCTATCGCCTTCTTCGCTGACTGTATTGCCTGTGTGTCTCTTTGCGATGGTGCTTTATATAAGTTCATAACTCTTTCAGCTTTCCTGCAGGTAAACCAAGATATAGTTATTGTGTTTCTATCAGAACAGCAAAAGTCGTGTGTCTTTAAAAACACCCCCAATATTTTTCTGAATCGATACAATATCTTATCAATTTTGCACCTGAAAGTCAACCCAAAACCATCCATTCCGGTGACAATAATGCGTATTGATAATTTCCTGTTTTCAATCCTGACCGGGTGACATAATTTCGGGATTTTCTCGGACCATTCCATTAGGATTTGTATCGGACTTGTATTCACAAGCTGAATTTGTTAGAATTCTTACGTTCTCGCGATAACAAGCATGACTGCTTGGTCAGTGTTTTCTTGGATATCGTAACTTTCAAAAGGAGGTAGTAACATGCGAAGATTAATTTCAAGCCTTGTTTATTTGATTATCTGTTTGAGTTTCATTAAGCCGGTTCTTGCGAAAAATAATGAGCAGGAACCGTGGTGGTTAAAGCCTCAACGCATGATACAGACGAATCTGCGGGAAAGTGACGCAACCATGGACCGCGATAAATATGTAAATGACGTAAAGGACTATAAAGCCAGCGTCGTCCTGTTCAACGTTGGTGGCATCGTGGCAAATTACCCCACGGAATTGCAATATCACTACCGCAATCCTTATATGGAAGGCGACCTTGTCGGCACGGTCCTCAAAAGGCTGCACGAGGAAGGCGTCCGAGTCATCGGCAGGTTCGATTTCAGCAAGATTAACGAAAAGTATGCCGCCAAAAAACCCGAGTGGCTTTATGTCAGCGAAAAGGGTAAAAACGTCAACTATAATGGCCAGGTACATACCTGTGTCAGCGGCGGCTATCAGCAGGAGTATATGTTTAAGATTCTGGGTGAAGCTGTTGACCGCTACCCCCTTGATGGAGTGTTCTTCAACATGATTGGTTATCAGAGGTCCGATTATAGCGGCAACTACCACGGCATCTGCCAATGTCAGGCATGCAAAGACAAGTTCCGTAAGTTCTCTGGAATGGAACTGCCACTGACAAGGAATGATAGCAGTCCCGCATACAAAAAATATGTCGAGTTCACACGTTTTATGAGCGACAAGCAATTCCACCGTGTCAATGACTTCTTAAAGGCCAAAAGACCTAACCTCGCTATCTGCACATATACGACAGCCGGTGTCGATGTCATACGCAGGGAATCAAACTCCGCCCTCGGACGCGGAACCTATTATGATACCGAAAAAGCCAAAAGAACACTGCTTGAGTCAGGCCAAAGGCAGCTCGCAAATGCCGCTGTGCACTTTATTGCAATACCATACCGCCATTCATCAGTCTCACCATATCTGACAATCCGCAGGTTATGGCAGCAGATGGTTAATGGGGCCTGGCTGGATTTCTATTGTATCGGTCCACTGCAGAGACAGGAGGACCGCTTAAACCTGAACTTATTGCGCCAGCTTTATCACTTTCACGCTGCAAATGAGCAATGGTTGACAGGCACAAATCCTGCCGGTGAAGTGGGCTTGGTACCGCAGGCGAAAAATGAATACGATGGTCTGTTTCAGATTCTCTCTGAGAACCATATCTCGTTCAATTTAACTAACATCGACCATGGCCAGCTAAAACGATGCTCTCTGGTGATTGTACCCGATGCCGATAAATTAAACCTGAGCCAGTGTAGTGTCTTGGATAATTATGTTTCAAATGGTGGAAAACTGCTTCTTACCGGCAAGCTGCCGGCCGAACTTAAGTGCATAGGTTCGATTGAATACACAAATACACGTCCCACTGAACGAGGTTCATATATCCGCATCCGTCCTGAAGACCGTGTCCGACTTGACCAGCCTGATTTACAAAAGCTCGACTTGGTGTTCCTGCAGAGCCACTTTCACATATACAATCCAAAAGCACAGGCCGATGGTCTGCTTCGGTTGATTCCCTCTGATATGTACGGCCCGCCGGAGAAGTGCTACTATAGAAGTGTCTCTGATTATCCTGCTCTCTTCTATAAGATAACCGGTAAAGGTTCGGCTGCATTTTTCCCATGGGATATCGGCGCGCATTATAAGCAGCAGTCACACGCCGGCCATGCATCTCTGGTCATCGGCACAATAGATAATCTCCTCCATCTCAAACGCCGTCTCGTGGTTGAAGCATCCCCACTTGTTGAAGTAACTCACCGGATAGGGCAAAACAGCAAATTCGAGTGGATTAGCCTGTTCAACCATTCCGGCCAAAGAGGAATTGCACTGCACCAGCCGGTACCACTTCCAGGAATTCAAATCGATTTAAAACCAAAAAAGCCGATCAAGGGTGTGCGTTTACTAAAAGCTGGCCGTGAGCTTGATTTCAAAACAAGTCCTGACAGCCGTGTCCACGTCAAGGTCCCACAACTCGACCATTATGAAATTGTCCTTTTTGAGTATAAAAGTTAACTGAAGGTATCAAATCAACCGGTTATCCTAAAACAGATCATCAAGCAGCCGGTTATATATGTTTTTCCTTGACTTTCAGAACGCTAAAGGTATAATTTACTCTGTTAAAAAAGGAGGCAGAGTGAAATATGCCATTTATTAACGCGGATTTTGAGAAATTTTGCCTGAAGATACCGGTGCGCAGAATGTACGCTAAGAAAATGAAGACAAAATATATACTTATTGAAAGGGTAAAGCAATGAAAGCAACAAAAATATTTGCAATTCTGGCTTTGACTGTAGCCCTGATGATTTGCTGGATTAACATTGTAAAAGCAGCGCAGATGACTGTGGCCTTCACTTATCAGGGACGACTGATGGACGCCAACGGCCCCGCGGATGGTCTGTACGATTTTCAATTTAAGCTCTGGATGGACCCCTGCGAGATCGAGTATCCCCCCCAGGTGGGAGACACCATCACGATGAACGACCTTGATGTGATAGACGGCTATTTTACAGTGGAGCTGGATTTCAACAGCCCATTCGCCTTTAACGGCGAAGCACGCTGGCTGGAAATTTCAGTACGACCGGCCGATAGCAATGATGTCAACGATTATGTTACCTTAACCCCACGACAGGAAATTACGCCGACACCCTATGCTCTGCAAACTCGTGGTATATTTGTGGACAACTTGGAGAACATCGGTATGGGTACAACAAATCCGAAAGGCAAGCTGCACGTCGATGGAGGCAAAGCAGCAGATGATACGGATGCCAGCGATATAACTATCAAGGCACAGGATGGCGGAGATGCGGTCCGCGGCTTTGTTGGTCGCCGTGGTGGGGACATCATTTTATTACCTGGTGAAGGTGGTGAATCCACAGACCTGAAACCGCCTGGTCCATCCGGCAAAGTCGGCATTGGGACCTCAGGTCCTGAGGCCATGCTTGATGTGAGGGGCAACATAAAGGTTGATCAGAAGATACAGGCATTTGATTCCGGCGGCCTGGAATTGGCAACCGATGAGGGAACAACCAGGATATTCGTTGGAGATGATGGTAACGTTGGTATCGGTACAGCCGCACCGCGGGCGTCGCTTGAGGTGACCAATACCGGCAATTCACATGCAATTTGGGCCTCCACAAGCGATATACCCGTCTATGCCCACCGCATAGCCACTGCTGGAACATGGCCTGCGGTGGCCGGCGACTGCAACTCGCAGGCAGGCAGCGCTTCCGGAGTACGCGGAAGAATCCTCAGCACCAGTCCGGGTTCTCTGGGGGCTGGTGTGTACGGCTACAATTACGGGATAGGCGGCAACGGAGTGGGTGTGCGCGGTCACCACGCGGGCAGCGGCACGGGCGTCTACGGCCAGTGCGATAACGGAAAGGGTGTTTACGGCATCAGCAGCAGCAGCTACGGCGTGTACGGCGTCAGCAGCAGCAGCTACGGTGTGTATGGCATCAGCAATAGCTACGGCGTGCGCGGCTACAATGGCAGTAGCGGAAACTACGGCTATCTCGGCGGCAGCGACCACGGCGTGTATGGTGAAAGCGGCAGCGACTTCGCCGTGCGCGGCTACAATAGCGGCAGCGGCAACTACGGCAATCTCGGCGGCAGCAACTTCGGCGTGTGGGGCTACAGCAGTGGCGACGGCCACGGTGTGCGTGGCGCCAGCCTTGGCAACGGCCACGGCGTGTGGGGCGAGAGCGTTGGCGGCTACGCTGGATACTTTACGGGGAACGTGTATGTGACTGATAACGTATCTGCATTTTCGTTCACAGATAGGGTGGTAGCTTACCCCAAAGACCTTGCTACGGCTTATCAAGCTGTGATGAGTATGGAACGTCTGCCTGAGGGGAAGTACGACGAAATGAGTAAAGAAACGCAACTGGACCACTCTAAGTTAACTGACATTATCAAATCAAAAGACGGCAATCGTGACTTGTCAGCTACGGTATCCTGCCACAACGAAGTCCTAAAAGACCTGATCCGCAAAAAACAGGAACTTATTATAACAAATGTCTACATTGAACAGCTACAAGAAAGGATCAATACTTTGGAGGAAAAACTGGTGAAATTAGAAGCTGTCCTTAATCCTTTAAAATAGAGCCTGTACATAAATTGTTCACATAATAGGTTGTAATTTAATATTGATTAAATTATTATATTGGATGAAAGAACGGCGATCGAATTATGTGAAGGAAATCTGTAGTTTGACGAAGTTATTTGGAAAGGGCATACCTATGAACAAAGATAAGCTATCCAGACGCAGCTTTATCCAAAAGGCTTCTATGGCGACGGCAGGAACGGTTGCCGGTGCATTAGCCGGCAGGGGGGCCGCATCTGAAAAAACAGGAGGTTCAAAAACCAAAATTGATACATCCAAGATACTCAATTACAACCCGAAGATGCACTACCGCAGGCTGGGTAAGACAAACCTGATGATTTCCGAGGTCAGCCTGGGCGGCCACTGGAGGGCGCCGTGGACAACCCGCATGCGCGGCTGGTGGTGGGGTAAATCTATAAAAAAAGGCATCTCCGATAAAATAGCCAAGAACCGTACAGACGTCGTTTCAAAAGCCATTGATTGCGGAATGAACTATATGGACATTACCGGCGCCGAGGAATGTATCGCTTTCGGCACGGCCCTCAAAGGACGACGTGAAAAAATGTATGTCGGCGCCGACGATTCCCAACTTTGCCCCCGACGTGATGAATTCTGTAACGTGAAAGCCCAGATTCACAACGTCGAAGAGTGCCTTCGTAACTTCGGTACTGATTATCTTGACATCTGGCGCATCCAGGCAAAGATGGATGGAACCAACACCGATGCCGATGTTGAAATGATGATAGAGGCCTTCCGGAAGCTGCATAAGGCCGGTAAGGCAAAACACCTCGGCATATCCAGCCACAGTCGTCCCTGGACCCAGCATGTAATTGAAAAATATCCGCAGGTCGAAATGTTCCTATTCCCGTCTACAGCCAGGACCAAAGAGAAGGAAAAGCCTCCTGTGGCTGGCAATATTGAAGAGCGAAATCCGGGCGATGAGCCCGAAGCAAAGAGCGTTTTTCAATCAATACGAGATAATGATGTCGGCCTGATTACAATCAAGCCTTTCTTTGGTGGTGGGCTCCTAAAAACTCACGATAAAATCAAAACAGGCCCGGGAAACAAAGAAGACAACGACCTGGTCAGACTCACCCTACAATGTATTCTTAATCTCAGCGATGCCATCACAGCCGTTATACCGGGCTTATCGACGGTTTATGAGGTGGATAATGCCGCTATGGCCTCATATACGCGACCCCTTGGCCAGACCGAGGCGGATAAACAATGGCTTGAACAAATGACAGACCAACGATGGGCAGTCTTGCCACAGGATTACGCCTGGCTGCATGATTGGCAGGTCGTTTAGAATATCAAACGTATCGATATAAATTATTGTAAGCAATTTTTTGTAATTTAACTTGAGCATACTATAATAGTGTATAATGGTTTGACAGTTTTTGTTGTAAGAATATCTGAATTATAATACGTAAAGGAGACTTGGAGATGAAAAAGATTTGTACACTTGTTCAAATTGGAATAATAAGCTGCGCTATAATCGCAGGTAACGCAACAATAATGCGGGCGGCGGATCAGGGTTTTGTTCCTCTTTTCCCCGGCGATAGTCTGGAGGGCTTCAAGATCAGCGACTGGTCAAACGTGGCCACACCGCAGAAAGTAGAGGGTACGCCATGGAGAATGGAAAATGGTATTCTTTACGGCTTGAACAAACGCACTTGGATTAGATCTACAAAGCAGTATGGCGACTTCATCTTGAAATTAGACACAAAGCTAACAAAGGGAAGCAACGGCGGCATCGGATTGCGTTTTCCTCCTGAAGGAGACCCCGCCTATAAAGCGATGGAGATTCAGGTGGTAGATGATCGGATCTATTACGGCGGCAGCGCCAGACCGGAACAATGTACCGGCTCGATTTACGATGAGATTGCCCCAACTAAAAATGCCACAAATCCCGTCGGCCAGTGGAACTCTTGGCAAATTACCGCAAGGGGAAGCAAGATTACGATTGTGTTAAACGGCGAAAAGATAATAGATACAGACCTCTCCCGCGAGACAAAAGCAAGGCAGCAAAAGGGCCCGCCTCTCGCAAATCGCCCCCTAAAAGGACACATAGGTTTTCAGAACCTCAATGGCAGCATCACCTTGCGAAACATAATGATAAAAGAGCTGGATGAAGCAGATGACGATTTTGTACCTTTATTCAACGGCAAAAATCTTGACGGCTGGGTTAATGTCAATTGCGCCCCGGAAACTTGGACCGTATGTGATGGTATGATTATCTGCTCCGGCATACCTACCGGAGTCCTGAGAACGACTAAACAATACGAAAACTATGTCCTCGAACTTGAATGGTGCCACATGAAACAAGGAGGCAACGCCGGCTTGTTCATTCATTCCGACCCTTTGACCGCTCCGGGTCAGCCGTTCACGCGTTCCATAGAGGTACAAATCCTTGATGGCCGCAATACCGATAACTATACCAGCCATGGAGATGTCTTTGCCATTCACGGTGCATCAATGAAACCAGACAAGCCTCATCCCGCAGGCTGGAACCGCTCATTGCCAAACGAACGAAGATGCAAACCGGCCGGACAATGGAACCATTATCGCGTAGAGTGCAAAAATGGAAACGTTGCCTTGGCGGTAAACGGCAAGGTGGTCACCCGCGGCTCACATTTGGTTCCCCGAAAAGGATATATCTGCCTTGAAGCTGAAGGAAGTGAAATCCACTTCCGAAACATACGTATCCGAGAACTGACTGGCACCAATCCTCCGCCACAAATAGTCGCAGAGAAAGGCAAGGGATTTCGCTCGCTTTATAATGGCCTCGACCTGCGGGGCTGGAAGCAGAAACCGGGACACAAAGGACATTGGCAGGCGAAAAACTGGATTCTTGATTACGACGGAAAAAGGGAAGCCAGTGACAAGAATCTCTGGACGGAAGAGGAATTCGAAAATTTCACCCTCATTGTTGACTGGCGCCTTCCACCCAAAGACGGGACTGTACAGGTTCCTGTAATTCTGCCGGACGGCTCTCAGGCCGTTGATACGGATGGAAAAGGATTAACTGCTTCCGCTTCAGCAGCGGGTGATAGCGGTATTTACCTTCGTGGCAGTTCCAAGAGTCAGATCAATATCTGGAACTGGCCCGTCGGCTCGGGGGAAATATGGGGATATCGAACGGATAATAATATGCCCCCCGAAGTGCGCAAAGCTGCAATACCTATCGTCAAGGCTGATAATCCTATAGGTCGGTGGAACCGTTTTGAAATCACTGTCATCGACGACCGTGTCAACGTAGTTTTAAATGGCAAAGATGTTATCCGCTGGGCCCAGCTTCCCGGAATGCCAAAACGCGGCCCAATTGCCTTACAGCACCATGGCGATCCCGTCCAATTTGCAAATATTTATATAAAGGAACTTCCAAAATAATCTATAATATCTCAGAGAAAAGGTGTTTACTATGAAAGAAAATAAATACTGGAATCTGATGACATTCGTATTCGTTTTTTGTCTATTGTTCATATTTCATACAAAGACCTCCGCAGGGCAAAAAAACACAAATCAGAAAAAAACCGTTAAGAGTTCTCCAAAGGTTGTACGGAGCAGGCGTATGATATACGCCTTAAAAAACGGGGCCGTCTACAAACAATTACAGCAGACCGTCGATCTTTCAGCTCTCACGGTGCAAACGACTTTAAGCGAGGCAATCGAACTTTTGCGTAATTCAACTGAGCCTCCGCTCAAAATAGTCGTTATGTGGAGGGATTTGAGTGACAATGCAAATATTGACCAGGATACAACCATACAAATGGATGGAGTCTCGGGAATTACATTGCATACCGGCCTGGAGATTTTGTTAAGGGCTGTATCCAGTGACTATGCTAAGTTAGGGTATATAGTTAAAGATGGTATAATTATCGTCGCAACAACAGATTCTTTGCCTGTAAAAATGAGTACTCGTGTTTATGATATTAGCTATCTTTTAGCGGCACCGGCCCGTTATCGTTTTGGATTTGGTCCCGGTTTCCAAAGAGGCTTCCCGGGTACATTTTACCCTGGACAAAGTGGGCAATTTGCTCCGACGGCTGGTTCAGGCAGATCAACTTACAGCCAAAGACGCTCGAGGCGGGGAAGGGGACAAGAGCAGGGCGGCCGGAGGGCCGACCGAATATCCGGCATAATAAGAAACACGGTGAGGCCGAATCGATGGCGTTGATTTGGCTAAAATTATTTTTTTCAAAAAAAGCTGCTTTCTAATTTATTATAATGGCTTATTTTACATACAATTACATATTATTCACCTCTTAATTCACTTTATCAAAGTAAATCATTTGACAATTCTATCATTTCTTATTAGAATAATAATCTGGAGTTTAAAGAAGGGATTCAAGTTTCGGTACAGGAATTTGAACGCTTGAAGCCTTCGAATGAATGAGAAATAAACAGAAGTATTCCTCCTGGACCTTATAGATAAGGTTAAAAGGATTTAACTTTTTGGAGGATGGAATACGGATGTCGATAATATAACGACTCAAAATGAACTGAGGACCGAAAAACCCCGTATATACCTGATATTGCTTGATAATACAGCTTTATATAGGACGTAGAAAAACGCCTTCAGCAATTTGGATGCTCTTGCCGATAATTTAAGGGGAGGTTATATGGAGATAAAAAAAAGAAAACCTACTGGCCGTGAAAAGGATGAAGCTTCTATAAAGCTTCTTGAGAAGCTGCGAGAGCAACTATACTCTCAACATGCATCAAACAGAAGACAGGCCGCGTTTAATCTGTCTTGGATGCAGGAAGATGGATTGGAGATTCTACAGGCGGCTTTGATTAGCGATTCACATATTACTACAAAAAATGCGGCGGCATACGGACTGAGAAAAATGCGAGGCCGCATGAAAAAAATGGCACTTGAGGTCTTGAAGGAAGGTTTGAACCACAACAGTAGTGACACCAGGGAGGTCTGCAGGAACGCATTCTTACGATTGGAAGGCAAAACTGAAAAGAAGTCTGCTTCTAAAGGAAAATCAAAAAGATCTCGGTACGAAATCAGGGATATCCCTCGCGGAAACAGGACCCAGCGCACCGTTGGCATGATGCGAGACAGCAACAGGAGGGGCCCTGTAAGTAACAGACGCCCACCAAGAAAATAATGGGACGTTCTCCCTCCCTTTCTTTACTCAATATGGTACAATATTTTTAAATAATACATGAACTTTTTCATCCATTCGGGCCGGTCCTCAGGCACGATGCCACTGCCTCTGTGTGAAATAAATATTTTCCTCTTAAGTTGGTTGAATTGGTTTATTGAATCTGCTATTATATATAATAATAGGGAATGAATACGAATATTGCTTATAGACGAAAACAGTCTATGAAGTCCATATCGTTTTTGTTAGAATAAAAAAGCGATATTGAGAGCTTTTGTGCTCCTCTTCGCCGGCTATTGAATCTTAGAGATTCGAGTGTTCTCTTTGGAGAGGGCCGAATATGCACAATGTAAAAGAAGATATCGTTAAAGTCTTGTTGAAACTTACCTCTGTTTTCACCATCTTATTCCTTGCTGCTTTGCCGGCTGTAACATACGGAGCCGGCCACTTCTCTTTGGCCTTTCAGCGCAAAACTGGCGCCTGGGAGAACAGCGGCGTAGATGGATCATGCGGCGGCGGTTGTGCGACGAGGGTCTGGATCTGGGATGAAGACGGCAATCCCATGCCTAACATCAAGCTGTATACGACCTGGGACGTTCTTATGGGCGAAACCGACGAGGATGGCCGGGCCCAATTACCTTGTAAAGTGGATGCTACTTTTGACCTGATATGTGACGATGGCAGTGGGTCGACCAGCGACATTGCACGGCCGATTACTGTTGAGTTTAATCCGTGTATGTATCTTCACCTCTATGAGATAGGTTATCTCTATAAGACCGATATATCAAATCCCGGCATGTTTGATACCGAGCTTAATTGCACGTGGCCCCAGGAGAACGTCTATTGTGACGAAGCGGCTTATACCAGGAGTTTGGCCTATAATGGCATCGATTGCACTGACTTAATGTCTGACCAATCGTACTGGGGTAACTGGCAAAATCCTCCTTCTTATTTCGGTCAGACCTTCGTTGCTACCGGCGACCGAGTGGTCGCCGCACGGGTACATGGGATACTCGGTGATAATCTTTTACTTGATTGGGAGCTGCAGATTGTCACGTTCCCAGGGCTGGTTCCCGTGGGGCCTTCGACTTCGGTTCCATATCGCTGGCCCTTTGGCTGGGAGGCCTTCTGGGGTGTCGATGATTGTCCCGTGATCCCGGGACAGACGTACATGCTGCAGGCCTGGCGCGATGGTACCGGGATGAACATCTATCATGTAACCAAAGATGTGTATCCACATGGTCAATATTACGAGGGCACAACCGCATTCCCTGGATTTGACCTCAGCGGTCATATCTGCTGCATGACATATGACCTTCCTAAGGACTCGGATTTCAACGGAGATGGAAGAATCGATTTTAAGGATTATTGCTTGTTGGCATATAACTGGCTTCAGGACAAAAAATCATTTGATATTGCCTCAATGTCTGATGGCATTGGGATAGTAGATTACAATGACCTTGCCGTCTTCACAGACAATTGGATGACGGCAACGACGATACCGCCTCTACCGGAGCAGGCCGGTAACCCCGATCCTCCCGACGGAGCAACTGACGTCAATACAGCTTCTCTTTTAAGCTGGACGGCGGGCCCCGGTGCCACATCACATGATATCTACATTGGCATAACCTATCCCCCGCTTTTTATATGCAACCAGACGGCTACGACATACGACCCGGGCTGGCTTGGTACGGGAGTTAAGTATTATTGGCGTATCGATGAGGTAAATGGATGGGGTAAGACTGAGGGGCCCATCTGGACGTTCACATCTACTACAGAACCACCTCCACCGCCACCACCTCCGCCTCCGCCATAAATAGTTCTTAGAATCCGGCACGAGGTTAAAGATATGTGAACTCAGCTTCCAGAAGTTGGCTTTTTTACAATAGGCCTCTTAATAGTCCTTATTTTTTAACATTCATTCTGGCCGGTCTTCCGGTCTGAAGCCGCCGGCTATAGCAGAACGGTTTTGCAAACCTGGGAGCATCCACACTTCATCTTGAGAAGTTTCTTAACGAAAAATTAATTATTCCGGCAGGAAGCACAAATCGATGAATTCTAAAACAGCGGGTATCTTGTTGCCTGCCCTGACTCCCAGAGCCATCCCCTTGATTGTGCCTTTCTCATCAAGCTTTAAGATTTTGTGTTTATGTTCATCACGTACTTTCCTGAGGTCGGCACGGATCTCGTGCTTTTTACCATCAACGATCAAGTTGCCCGGCCTGAATACTACGCAGCCACCCCACGGCCCTGCGCCGTCATCTATCCAGATGGTGTACCAGCCGGGCGCGACATTTCGGGCACGATATGTGAGTACCACAATCGGATAACTGGTAATAGGCATGCGTACATCATAGCGCAATCAGACATGTAAAAAATTTGCGTCTTCTATTGTTCCGGCAGCTCGCGTATCCAGATATTGCGGTATTTGACAGGGCTACCGTGGTCCTGCAGACGAATCGGCTCTTTGTCTCTGTGCTGACGATACTGCGGGTTCTTCACCTTATGTCCCGATGGCCCCCAGTATTCGACATTGTTTTGTACGACAATACCGTTATGAATCACGGTGACGCGGGCTCGGCGAACTAACTTACCATCTTTATCAAACTTTGGCGCAAGGAAGCTGATATCGTACGTCTGCCACTCACCGGGCTTTCGGCACGCGTTCACAATCGGCGGGTACTGGCCGTATAGTGCCGCCGCCTGCCCGTCTGCATAAGTCCTGTTATCTTTATAATTGTCTTCGGTATAGGAATCGAGCACCTGCACCTCGTATCTGCCCATAAAGTAAATTCCGCTGTTACCCCGGTCCTGACTCGTACCTTTAGGAGGTGTCGGTGATGCCCATTCTACATGGAGCTGGCAATTGCCGAACGATTTATTCGTCCGAATATCACCGCCTTTCTTTACTATCTCCATATACCCGTTTTCAGTATCAACCTTCCACTTCGGCGGTTCGCCCCTTCCGGTCACCCATTCGGCTGATAGTGTCTTTTCCTTGCCGTCGAAAAGGAAAATTGCATCCGACGGCTTCTTGGCCGGATCGTCTTCCGGCGTGACAACCGGAGGCAGAAGGGCAGCATCCATATCATGAACGGTCTCGTAAGGTGGTCGCCTGCCTGCCTGGCTGTTTATAGTTAGTACCAGTCCAATCACCAGTAAGCATAATGCTATCCTCATCACCATTGATTTTTCTTTCATAACTACCTCCCTTGTTCCGTTGTTAACTGAGGTTCCTAAAGCTTCGACGCCCGGCTACGTCACCAGGTTTAAGCGTAATTATAATACCGAAAATTGATTCTGATTTCCAGAGCTTTTTTAGTTGCTTGGAATTGACCTTATTGAAATTGTTACTTGGGCATCTCGCAATAATACAAATATCCACGCATAAATGATGCCTGCTTTTCTTTCCCATTGACTATAAGACTTGGTTCACCCTTTATTGGCATTCTAAGAATTTTTAAATCACCATGGACCTCAACCGCGTCCTCCCCGATCCGCACATACGCCCAGTCAGCAAACGTAAAGCTCTCTCGCCCGTCCGCAAGCGTAACCTGTTGGTCATACTTGTCACCGAGTCTCAGCATCAGTCTATCGTTAATCTTTGTCTCGTACTTGCCGAGGATAGCCACGGCCACACCCTCATCCGTTTGCTGGATGGTCTTGAAATCAACTATGTGGGTCTTTCCGCCCTCGAACGGTTCATGCAGCGCGACGAACGTTGTTTCCGGCGTTTTACGCTCCGCTATGATTGTCACTCCACCCACTTCGCTCGGAACTTCCTTATATTGGCGTTCACCTTTATCATCCCTGAAACTGCTAACTATCAGTGGTGTCTGAGCAGTATAGGCGGTTGTCTCGTCTCCTCCGAGCATATGAAGCCGTACCCCGATTTTGCGCTCATACCACTTTTTCGGCAGCTTAGCCTCGGATGGATCTTCAAGTGCACACGTCTGAATGGACGTTACCGACCAAGCCTTTTTCCCAACGTTGCAGGCCCTGACTTTCTGAAGTGGTTGAAGGTTCTTTGGAAATGCCGATAGTTTCCAGTTGTCCTGATCTTCTGGTTGAATCTGACCAAGCGAGTGAATCAGCCAGTAATACGAATGCTCCGTTGTTGATTCCAGCCGTGTTACATCAAGACAATATTCATTTGTCAACATCAGCGACCGAGTCAGGTCAACACCCTCAAAAACACTGCTGCTTCGCGCTGCAACAAATTTAACCGCCTTGGTAAATGCTTTTCGTATTGTTGTCTCGCTCGTAAACTTCGGCTCTTCACCGTCAACCGTTATTCCGCAATGGCTCTGGATACTACGCGACCAGTCCTGCGCATAACCGGGTGTCACCTGGCGGTTCAGGTATATCGGCCGGTTGTACGCATAAAAACCCGATAGCGAAAAGCAATCTATAACGTTATGTGCATAATTAGTGGCCAGCCTCATCGCTATTGCCGGCGCAGGCGACTCC
>SMTZ1_10003670_pt1 | contig 24997 bp, 21 predicted proteins | sample DeeMarSWOR136_30_FD_25667 | JGI IMG/M metagenome (IMG submission 25667) | reverse complement strand
CCGGCATCTGATAATATTATCAACTCAGATTGCGGGAGCCATTCATGAATCATCTCACTTGCCCACACTGGAGTTGTTATGTCTTTTTTTCCCACTAAAATCAAAGTAGGGATATTAAGAGCTTTCAAATTTTCACATATATTAAATCCTGCCGAGGCAGCAGTTGCTTGTAAACAATCTTTTTTTGTCATATGATCTGTCACTAATTTAGCCACAAATTCCGCTATCTCTTCATTATATGGGACTAGCCCCCTAACACTGATTCCTATAGCAAATTTTTCAAGTTTACTACTATTAACACGTCCCAAAACGTCTGTAATTGCTTCTTGGCTAATAAAGCAAAAACTATCCGCCACAACCATTTTTTTAACATGAGAGGGATTTTCAAGGCCATAAACTAAAGAAATCATGCCTCCTAATGAATGTCCTACTAAGTAGAGATCTTTAGTCCACCCAAGATGATTCAGTAGTGCGGACATATCATCTACATAATTACGTATAGTAAAACGCTTTTTCGGTTTTGTTGATCTACCATGACCTCTTAGATCAAATCTTAAGACAGAGAAATTTGATTCAAAAGAAGAAAGCTGTAGTTTCCAACAATCACTATTCAGAAATAAGCCATGGATTAGTATCATCTTCGGACCATCGCTTTTTCCACTGATCGCGTATGCAATTTCTATATTTTTTTCAGGGTAAAAAGATTCCATTTAATAAAAATCTCTTTTTAGTTGTTGATTAATAAATTAAATCATAGGTTCTAATAACATTAGTTAATATTTATATCTAATTTGTTGTAAATTCACTTTAAATTTAAGAAAAATAGAGCTTAGCAGTCTTAAGAAATATTTAAATAGAATTTTAATAAATAATAGATTAATCAGAAATCTTATAAAAAAATACTAAATCAAGGGTTAAAAATGAAAAAAACAAAATTTATTGTATTATTCGCAATTCTTTTGAGTATAGCATTCTCCTTTACTCCAATTGCCAAACCACAAGTTGGAACCTACACTTTTCATGGAGCTGCCGGGGACCAAAAAATCTTAAAGGTAAGAACAGTAAATAATGCTAGTTTAGAAGATCTTTTTGGATCGAATTGGACTGATGTGATTGAACTATTTGGAGAAGGTGCTGCAAATGTGGGAGCGCAATCAAAATCAGTGGTTACTGCTGTCAATTTTAGTGCTAAATATGATTTAACTACTTGGGGACTTGGCATTATGGATATCTGCAACTATACAACCAATAATTGGAACTGGACTACTGAAAAGTTTGCTGATGCACCCGATAGAACCGAAGAAAGTGTATTCACATTTTATGATCCTACCAACCTTACGGCTTTTATCAATTTTTATTATAGCTTTATACCTCCTTATGTAGCATTTAATGTATCAATTCAAAATGCTGGGGCTTTTCTTGCACAATTACCTACTCCAGCAGCTCAGTATTTAGGAGCTATTGTTTGGTATCCTAAATGGCAAAATTCGGGTACTACTGTGATTCATTCTCCTGATGCGGGTGATTATCTATTCGGAACATATACTCAATATCAAGAAGATTGTACAGAAACTTGGACATATGATTCAACTTATGGTGCTTGGATTGGTTATAAGATACAAGATAATGAAACAAATACTATATATGAATTTAGTATAGAATTACCTGGAATTCCCGGTTATGAATTAAGCCTATTTATAGGATTAACTTTTGTTAGCATTATCGGAGTAATTTATATTGTAATTAGGAAGAAAAAATTATCCTAATTGCTATAAAATCCTTTTTTTTTCTTTTAATTTTTAATAGTTAGAATTTGAAAAAACTTTTTATTTTTGAACTTATAATAAAAGATATATCGAAATTCTAAAGATATTCAAAAAAAATGAATATTCAAAATACATCAAAAGAAAAGAAGTCAAAAGGATTTGAGCAAAAAAGCCTTAGTTTAACAGTATCGCTTATAGCTATGACTGCGGCATTATATACGGCTCTAGGATATATTTTTCAGCCGATAAGCTTTTACGGAATACAGTTTCGTATAGCTGAATTAATAGTCGGAATGTGCATACTTTTTCCTTATGAAGGATTAATTGGAAAAGTTTTAGGAGTCTTTCTTGTTAATCTAACCTCCCCCTTAGGTTTAATTGATTTGAATAGTTGTTGGGTAAATATTCCAGCACTATTTTGTATAATCTATTTCAGAGATATGAAGGTAGCGAAATATTTAGGAGGAGTGTTGTATTCTGTTATAATATCTCTATACGTTGCCCTTATCTTATATATTGTCCTTGTTTTGCCTTTTTGGTTAATGTTTATTCAAGTTTTGATTTCAGAAGTGATATTAGCTACTCTTGGAATAATATTGTTCGAGATAATTAAAAAGGGCTTTAAGATATAATGTTATAGGATTTGAATTTATATGAATGATTTTTCTCTATTTTTGATTTTTTAAGATTTAAATAATTTTAAGAAAAATCTATCTTAGGAATTAAATACCAAATTAAAATAATTAATACGTATTATTATGTGGTTAAATGCTTGGGCATCAATGAGGATGGATAAAGAACAACGCTGGTGGAGTTATGAATGGAATTTTAACAAATCTATTCGTAATCAAATGAATTTACCCGAACGTATTATAATAAAAGATGATACTTTAAGGGAAGGGGAGGAAACTCCTGGCACTTATTTTACAATAAACCAGAAAGTTGAAATTGCAAAATTATTGGAAGAAATTGGGATCCCTGAAATTGAAGTAGGATATGCTGCTGGTATCAAGGAGCATGCCGATACTTTTAAAGCACTTAAACGAGAAGGAATAAAAATACGATTATCATCGCATGCTAGATTATATGCGGAAGATATTAATAAAGAAGTAGATGATATCCTCGCAGCTGGAGCTGATATTGTAAACTTTCTACTTGTGCCCGACCCTGTTTTAAAAACTAAAAACGCAGTGTTTGAAAGAATAACTGAAGGAATTGATTATGCGAAATCTCAAGGTGCTTATGTTGCATTTGGTTCAGGGAGGGTTATACCAAAATTTTGGAAAAAGTTTCTTGCATTAGCTTTAGAAGCAGGAGTTGATAGGATTGTTGTATATGATGGAAATGGATGTGCACTTCCAATAGCTTTTAAGGATGTCGTTATGTTTACTAAAGGTATTGTAAAGGACATTCCTGTAGAAGTTCATACTCATAACGATCTTGGCCTTGCTGTCGCCACAACCCTTGCAGGAGTTGAAGGGGGCGCAGAAATTGTTGATGTGGTTTTTAATGGTCTTGGTGATAGAGCTGGGAATGCTGCAACTGAAGAAGTGATAATGGCTTTAGAGATATTGTACGGAATAGATTTAAATCTTAAATTAGATAAAATTATGGAAGTATCACAACTTATCGAAAAATATAGTAATACTCCTTTACAACCTCATAAACCAATAGTTGGAAAAAATTGTTTCATTCATGAATCAGATTTACACGTAGAACAAATTTTAATTGGAAATTGGGTAACTTGGGAATTATTTCAACCCGCTATAGTAGGTCAATCTCGAAAATTAATCTTTGGTGCGACTACTCTTCAAGAGAGAGCAATAAAAGCTAAATTGTCAAAAATGAGCTTGAAACCTTCTGAAGATCATATAGAAATCATACGTAGAAAAATTGAAAAAAAAATTAAGAGACGAAAATACATTTCAGAAGAGGAACTTGAAGTTATTGCACAAAAAATAATAAAAAGCTAAAAAAAAGATTATTTTTTTGATTTATATCTTTCAATATCTCGAGGTAAGAACTTCAAGATTGGAATTAAAAATAGGCAACAAAAAAATGCTAGAATTGACAGAATTAGATATCCTGGGCTATATTGGTAATTAAATGCTAAATATAATTGTCCCAAAATTAATAAACTTATACTTCGCCCAATTGAATAAGTTAAATAATTAATAGAGTATATAGTAGATCTTATTTGGGGAGGATTTATCTCACCTAGTGTTGCTTGGGTAAGGGGATCAATACCTCCAAATAAAAATGCCCCAATAAATGCAAAGATTAAGAAAATAAAAGCTATAATTGTTGTTTTAGATATGAAAATTAAAGAATATCCTACAATATACATTAAAGAACCAGAAACTAAACAAACCAGTACTAGTTTCATTCTGCCTGATTCATGGAATTCTCGCTTTCTATCTCCAATCTTCCCAAAAAGTGGTCCTGAGGGTACTTGACTACCGAATACTATAATTAAAAAAATAGTTGCTAAAGTAGAACTAAGTGAGTAATCATTTTTCAGCATTGAAATAAAAAATGAAGATATGGCTCCTATTGCAATAAACATGACAAAATTTAATATTAATATCCAAAAGGTTGACTTAATTTTCCATATATGAGATAAATCTTCTAATTTTATTTTATAATCAAATTTGATAGTTTCATTACTTGCTTTAACTACTATTTTATCCATTAACCCTCGTGGAGGTTCTTGGACTAAAAATAATAAACCAGTACAAATAAATCCTCCAATAGAGATTATAACAAGTGGTATTTGCCACGAATAAGTATCAATTAAAAATCCTGATAGAATTTGGCCTAACCCATTCCCTAAAACATACATAGCACTTAAGTCTCCGAACTTTTTCCCTCGTCTTTTAGGCTCTATTAAATCCACAATTAAAGAAAACACAAGTGGTAATACTGCACCAAACCCGATTGCTGTGAAGATTTGAAATGTCAATAATGAAAGAAAATCCGTTGCAAAAATAGTTATTAATATTAAAATAGACCATTCTAATGTAGCAATAATGAGGAGTTTTTTTCTAGAGAATCTATCACCTAAAATTGCCCATATAAGAGAACTAAAAGCACCTACCATTAAAAACATCGAATTTATAAACGCAATTTGTTCTTCACTATTCATTTCTAAAGCTATGGTAAGTTCTTTGGCCATAGGTGTTATGATACTGAATAAAGCAGAGGAAAAAAAAGTTAATAAAATCAAGATCTTGGCTGAATAATTTTTCATTATTCCCATCAAATTAAAATATTAAAGAATTGTTAATATAGATTGTTTTTTTGATCTATTTAAACATTAAAATCATTTAATTGGTAGCGGTTACAAATTAATTGTTTGCCCTATAAAATTAAAACTAGTTGATGTAGATTAAAATAAATTCATTAAAGACCACCTTAAAATTAATAGGAGCTTTTCTTGATGGAGTTAAGATTATTAAGTCTGAAGAATTCTACCTCGATCCTTTAGTTATTCATTATTATACTGAAATAATAAGAAATTGGAGTAGTTTGAATTTTGTTATCAAGAAAACACTCAGATCTTTAAATTATTCTAGAAAACCAAATAAATTTGAAATGGCTAAATTTTTGTATATAACTTATCGCATACTTCAGGAAAAATCTCTTATAACTGATATTGTCAGAGAATTACCTCTTTCCAAGGACTTTATTCATTTTGCAAAAAGATTAAGTACGTTTTCATGGGAAAAGGCTTTAAAGGGCAAATCTGAAGAAGAAATATTAAGTATTAGAGAATCTATTCCCACATTTGTTATTCAACATCTCAAACCGGTAATGAGATCTGAGTTCTTAATAGAAACTTTTCATAGTATGAAACATATAGGTCTTAATAATAAATCATATTTTAAGATTAATTATTTAGTAGGTAATTATTTCCCTATAGAACTTAAACGCCAAATTATTAGGGATATACGGATATTAGGGATAAATTGTAGTGAAGATAAAGACCTTCCCGATTTATACTATATCCCGTCCAAAGAAAAGAAGAAGATTATAGAACTGGAATGGTATAAAAAGGGATTCATACTTTTTCAAGATAAAGGTTCTGTAGCCGTAGTCTCTACATTGAATCCACAAAGTTCAGATAATATCTTAGAGATGTGTGCTGCTCCCGGTATTAAAACAACCTTAATCGCTCAACATTCAAATAATACTGCAAGAATTATTGCAAGTGACTTTAATATGAAGCGGTTGATACAATCTATTAAAATTTTCAAAAGATCCTCTCTTTCAAATTTCTTTATATTGAATTCTGATAGTATAGATATTCCTTTAAGATTTTTAGAATATTTTGATAAAGTTCTGATTGATGCTCCTTGTACAGGTAGTGGTACCTTTTTAGCTCACCCTGAACTTATTTGGCGCCAAAATGAGGATTTTTTACGTCAAAATTCATTCTTACAAACTAAACTAATTAATAAGGGAATATCCTTATTAAGACCTAACGGAACCCTCGTTTATTCTACATGTAGTCTTTATCCTGAGGAAGGTGAGTTACAGGTTCTGAATTGTTTAGCTAGCATGGAACCATTAGAACTACCAAAATGGTTTTCGCCTAGTTATACTATTAATAATTTAGAATTAAAGGGGACTGGGAGATTATTTCCATCAATTCATAATACACAGGGATTCTTTATAGCTAAATTCAAAAAAAAAGAAAAATAATATTAGAAATAAATTATTAACGAAACATATAAAAAGGCTTTTTAAATGGTTAAATCTTCAAAAAAATATTGGACTGTTGGTGAAATAGATGCCACTGGTGTAAGAGGGCCTCATGAAGTAGAATTAAAGAATATCAGCAAAGCTAAATATCATACATTTTTAAATATTGATAGAAAAACTCTTGCAAAAATAGTTAAAGAAGATTTAGGAGGAAAATTTGAAAATATAGGATTTGATGAGGACTGGACAATTACACTCGAAATGTTTCCTGAAGTAAATATCCATCTATCTTACACTTATTATGGAAAAGAGTTTGGTGATGAAATTGAAGCGGAGTTTAAATTCTTATTTTCTGGAGATCGTGTTTTTTGGGTTCCTGGAGAAGATAGTGCGACTTATATTGATATCATTATGGATTTCTTGGAATTGAAAATTAATGGAGAAGAACCATTTGAGAAAAATTACGAAATGAAAACTGAATTATTGAAAAAAGTCCTTATACAGAGAAATGAACCATTTAAATTGTTAACGGAAAGAGATACAGAAAAGCTATCCTCCTTTTTAGGTGCTGAAGTATGGAAAACCGCCGAAGGGTGGAAAATTAGTAGAGAAACGTTCCCAGAAATATTCATTGAAATTAACTGGGATATAAAAAATGGCTTAGATATTTCATTTTCAGGTAATCAACTTCCCAATAATATAAATAGTTATCATATTGAATTAGTTGGAATTTTTACAATCAATCATATCCTTCGATATATAACCCTTCAATATCAAAATAAGGATTTACCAGAAATATGTTTTATTATGTTTTCGAGATATTTTACTAAATTAAATAAATGGGATCACAGAAGGAGATAATTTTTTAAGAAATCTGATCTAGATTAGAATTGGGGTAATCATTAAATAAAAATTGGTTATGGAAATTTCAGTACTGGAAAAATTTTTTAAACTGCAGTCCAAAATACCGATCTTCCTTTTTTATCCGTTCGCTTAACCTTTTGAGAGCTTTCTAAATCGGACATAACTTTCCAGATTTGAGAGTTACTCAATTTGAAGTATTTTCTTAGTTCTGGTGTAGACAATTCTGTTCCACTTAATAAATTTACAATTAGTCTCTTAGTTTCTTCTATAGTATCCTCATCGGAAACTTCAGGTTTATCTAGAATTTCTTCGATGCTTTCCATCTCGTCTATTATTCTATAAGCGATTTTGTTCAATTGCTTGATGTTATTTTCAATTCCTTTTGGTTTCATAAACAAACAGCATAATTCTAAATCTTTAGGAAAGGCTACAATATAGAATTTATCATATAAAATCGCTCGAGGCTTTTTACCTGCATTTCCACCTCTAAAAGCAAGATAAAAGTTCATAGCAAAGTCGTCGAGGTTCAATAAGTTATTAGTTTCTTCATATTCTTTTTTCCATTTAAGAAAAGGTCCGTCTATCATATCAAAACCAATAAGAGCAGCCCCAAAAAGTTCATTTTCATTAAAGTTCAATATCTTTTAACCTCCTTTTTATAGCAATTTGTTGGAGTTCTTTTCTTATAATATCCATTAATTTTATTCTTTCTTTCGGGTTAACTGCAGTGAGGCCATATGTTTTAACTTGAAGAATATCCTCCACTCTTTTTGGATCCATACGACCATCGTTCTTTAGTAAATCTTGCTTATTAGCAATAGCTACGATTGGGCAATCATTATCAACAAAGTGAGTAGCATAGTTAATTAATTCTCTAGATCTTAGAACATTGCGCGGCGATGAATCAGTAACAATAAATACTATATCAGACCCTAAGAGGTGGTCCCTACTATAGGCTCTAAGATAACCACCTTGTCCTCCAAAATCCCAAACCTTTAAAGTAAATTTATCAAATCTTACAGTTTTTAAATCAAATCCGTGAGTTGGTAAATAAAGTCGATCTATCACATTTTTAGATAGCAATTTAAGCATCGTGGTTTTTCCTACAGCAGGTTGACCTATTATACTTACTTTCACCAACTTATCTAATTCAGAACTCAACATTTGTTACTTATTACCATAAGTAAATTTTTTTATAAGAAAATGAACCGCCTAATTATATGAACCTCGATAATATGGACATATTATGTATATAGCATACTGAATTTGAAGTTAGAAATAGTAGAAAAAATATGTTATAAAAAGAAAATTCTTAATAATTTTAGAATTGAATTAAAAATAATTTGGTTCTTAGCTTATAGCTTTTAAAATACGTTAAAGATATCTGTAATTTGGATATTATAGTAAAATAATAAAAGTATAAATGAAAAAAATGTAGGCAAAATTAAACTAAACGTTAATAATCTTTCAGACACTTTCAAGCATTCTTGTAAAGTATTCATGATTGTATCAAAATATTTAGGATCTCCCCATATCTTAACGTTTTCTACAGTTGAATCATGGTAGTGAAATTCAATATCTTCTAAATTTTTTTCAGCAATAGGAATTAATTCTCTTAATTTTTGTAAGATATATTCTAGCTTAATTTTATCACCTATAGGTGAATACCCTCTACGTGTAAATTGTCTTGCTATTGTATGCGAATCTGAAGTTGTAATTTCTCCTCTTTCAATACCTCTATTTTGTAATAGATTTAAAATATAAGATCGAATATCAACATATGCATTATTACCATCAAAATGAATTAGTGCTGTCTTTTGATTAGTAGTTGAGTTTTTGAAAAGGTGTACAACCATTCCACCATTACCAATTCCATCCTTGACCGAAAATTTAGATAACGGATCTTTTGCTACTCCATATTGGATAACATTTAACTGATTCCCTTCCTCATTTTTATCGGATTTAAAGTATTTTTGGGAAACCTTAACTAAATCTCTAGCTTCCAAAGAATTACTTGTTATTAAAATTTCATCTCCAATGATTGAGTTATGGGAATCAATGATAATTACTTCTTTATATCCATTAGATTTAGCAATATCTCTTATTTCTTTACCCACTTGTAATTGAATATCATCCGAAGGTAATGGATGCCTTGTTAAAAAGATAATCGCAACGTTATTAATATCTGTTCCAATTAATTTTGCAGTGTTAGATATTTTCCGAGTAACATCTCTAATTTTCTTTACCCATTCCAAATTGGAATCACTTTCTATTTTCTTAACATCCTGATTTATTTGTTTCATTACTTTATTGAGTTCTTCTCGGCTTGTTAAATTTTGAGAATGATCATTAGTTGTATGATAAACTGTTAATCCTGGTATAAATTTATAAGATTCGTAGATTTGACCAGGCAAATCAGAGGATCCACAAGTTTTAAAAGGTCCAAAATGAATATCAGGAATAACAAATAACCCTTTCAATTTATTTGATTTAACACTTCTTAGTGCCAAGTATTGTAGTCGAACATTAGATTCAACTCCTTTTTTATCAAAAAAATCTTCAATTAAATAATCATTTCCTTCAGTCATCATAGCTAAAACAAATGCACGTATAAATGGATAACCTCCCATTCCTGTTAATTCTTTATAAATATTACTCACTTGAGTCATTTCTCTCGCATAAGGTATAGCAAATATAAAAGCACAGGAACAAAAAAATATTATCGCTCTTATAAAGAATATAATCGATAGTTGTGCTGTAAAAATACTATAGAGAAGTATTCCAGTAACCGGTTGAATAAGTGATAATATTAAAATACCATATTTCCCTACTGTAGTAAATGAAAAGTATATTACGTATGCTAAAATATAGGCAACTATTGTACCTAAAATGAAAAAAACTTCTTGGAATGTGATATTTCTTACGAAAATCACTAAAATTTGCCCTATAAGAAATGATCCTCCAATAATAATGCTAAAAAAACCATTCAATTGAATAGCCCATCCTTTTGGGGGTGCTCCTACTATAGGGGATTTCTTAGAATAAAAAAAGATAGAAATAAAAATTCCCATCCCTGAAGTAATTAAAAATAAGAAAAAAATAATTAAAAGATAATAAATATTCCAAATACCTGTAAAAATTGCATTAAGAACCATTGATAAAAATCCTATTATAGCAGGTGTTGCTAAAAACAAAGAATAAGCTGACTTTTTTGCGGAAAACAGATCCATATATGAGATAATTCCTGGGATTTGGCGAGAAGGTGGTTTTTGGGTATACATAAATTACAATAAAAAATATTATATTTTTTCGTTACAATTTTTTAAATACGTTCACTTCTAATTTAATGAATTATATGTATAATTAAGTTTTTTATTTAAAAAATTATAAATAATTACAAAAATATTAAAAATTATGTCCGAAGATTATCAAACATCCATTAGATTAGCAAATAAAAGGTTCGGCGAAATTGTTTCAGATGGATTTAGACTTTTTACTAAAACTTGGCCAACATTAATATTGCCCTTTGCTGCTATTTTTATTTTTTCATTGGTTTTGAAAGTTTTTTTATTTTCAGATATCTCTTGGCAAATAAATTCGATGAGTTCAACTATAAATTCAATTTTAGACAGGATTTATACTGATCCTAATAGTATCACTGAAGCAGATCTTAACGTTATGATGCAATATCTAATAAATAGTTTAGGAGTATTAATTTTACAATCAATCTATGGAGCAATTTTTACCATTTTAATAATTTATTTGGTTAGTAATTATCTTCTCAAGAAATATCTAGGATCTGAAACTAGATTTGGTGAGGAGGTTAAAAATAGTTTAAATAAATGGCTTCTTTTAGTTTTACTTATACTTGGACTAGGCATACCTCTGGGTAGTATGCTCTTATTTATTCCCGGACTTCTCATATTTGGTTTTTACATTTTTTCTGTGTATACATCCCATCTAAGTAATGAAAAACCCTTCAAAGAAGCACGATCCCTCTCTAAGCACGCTTTCTGGAGAATTATTGGTTTAATTATTTTAGTAAGCCTTTTAACAGGAGTTATCAATTTCATTTACCAATTAATTTTAGATTTCACCTTACCATATAATCCTCTTTGGGAAGCTCCTTCAACTAGAAATTATGGAATGCTGATCCTCTATCAAATTGTTTCCAGTATCGTTAGTATAATTTTTGCACCGTTATTTATTTCTCTCCTAACTCCTCTATTTGCATGTCAGAAAGCTAAAAAAGATTATGGATTAACTAAAGTATATACGCAAATTCCTTCAGAAACCAGCTATGAACAATCATATCAGGAACCCAGTTATCAAAAATCACCTGTAAGTCCCGATTCAGGATTGTATTGTCCTTTCTGTGGAAAATTTATGAAACGAAAACTTAAATTTTGCCCCTCTTGTGGAGAATCCTTGGAATTTGATATTTAAGTCAGTAATAGGCGCTTAAAATGAAAATTAATATTATTCAAAAATTTGATTTAAAATTAGAAGACTTAAAAGATCCTATTGTATTAATTGGTTGGCCAGGAATCGCCTTAGTTGCTAAAGTAGCAATAACTTCTATAAAAGACTCACTTAAAGCAAAAGAGTTTTTAAATATTGAATATTTTGATTTTCCCCCCAAATCAAATGTAGAAAAAGGCAATTTAGAGATACCCATAGCTAAGGTATTTTATGTATCAAGAGAACAAAACGATCTTTTTATTTTAACAGCAAATTACCAACCTCAAACATCTGAAGGTGTATTTGAATTTTCCCAATATTTTTGTGAGGAAATGGACAAGATTACTAAAGGCAAGATTAAAATGTACGTTAGTACCGGAGCGATGGTCTCTGATAGAGTAAGTGAAATACCCTACGTTCATGTTTGTGGTACTGATCAAAAAATTGTTAAAACTTTCTTAAAATTAGAAAAAACTAAATTAATGGAAAGTGGCGTTATTGCTGGAGCTAATGGTATACTACCTGCTTGGGCAGGTCAAAAAGGATATAGTCCAGGAATATGCTTATTAGCTGAAACTCTACCATTACCTATGATGACCTTAGATCCACGTGCTTCTAAAGCATTAGTCACAATATTAAAAGATTATTTTAATATTAAGATGACTTTTGATGAATTAAACAAACAAATTAAAGAAATGGAGACAATTATTGAGTCATATAAAAAGCAAGCAGAACATTTTATGAAAGGACCTAGAGAAGATCAAGGATCCGATTCCTACTTCCGTTAAACTAAATAAATTCCACACAAGATTTATGTTATTCATAGTTTCTCGCAAATTTCATTTATTTATCCTATAGATCTTTTAAGTTGAATTTCAAATGGGACTAATTAAACTAAAAGAGTTCTATAAAGGTTAAAAATTTATATTGCAATCAATTTTAATACCTAAAATATTTAGAATATGTCCAAATTAATGTGAAAAAGAAATGAAATTCTTCAAATTGTTTGAACCCTTGAAAATTAAAGAGATGGTCCTTTCAAATAGGATAGTAATGCCAGCAATGCACCTTAACTTAGCTGATGACGGATTTATTACAAAAAAGTTAGTAAATTTTTATGTTGAAAGAGCAAAAGGTGGTGCAGGATTATTAATTATAGGAGGCTGTTATGTAGACATATATGGTAAGGGGTTACCATCAATGATATCTGTGGATGATGATAAATACCTTCCAAAATTGATAGAATTTACAGAAGCTGTCCATAATGCTCGAGAGGATGTAAAAATTTGTTGTCAATTATATCATGGAGGTGCATATGCTTTTCCTCAAATAATTGGGAAGACTCCTATAGCACCTTCGGCCGTTTATAGTAAATTCAGTAAAACTACACCACGCGAGATGACACTTGAAGATATAAAGAGGGAGCAAAGGGCTTTTTCAGAAGCAACAGTTCGAGCTAAAAAGGCAGGATTTGATGCTGTCGAAATATGTGCTAATGCAGGATATTTATTAGATCAATTTATTTCTCCAAAAACTAACAAAAGAACTGATCAGTATGGTGGAGAGCTTGAAAATCGTTTAAGATTTCCTCTTGAAACAATAGAATTGATGAGATCTAATGCAGAAGATTTTGTTATTGGGTATCGAATTTCAGGAGATGATTTTGTTCCTGGAAGTAATACTTATAAAGAGAAAGCTATAATTGCTGAAGAATTAGGAAAACATTTAGATTATTTTAATGTTACTGGTGGATGGCATGAAACTAAAACTCCCCAACTGACTATGGATGTTCCAGAAGGATGTTATACATATCTCGCTGAAAATATCAAAAAACATACATCAATTCCTATATTCTCATCTAATCGTATTAATAATCCAGAACTTGCTGAAGAAGTTTTGATGGCAGGAAAAGCTGATGCAATATGTATTGGGAGGGGATTAATTGCTGATCCCTTCTTGCCAATGAAAGCTCAAAGAGGCGAACTTCGGGATATTATGAATTGTATTGGATGTAATCAAGGGTGTTTTGATAATGTTTTCAGAATGATGCCAATCACATGTCTAAGAAATGCTCGTGCTGGGAATGAAGCTCGAACAGAACTAAAACCAATTAAAGAAAAGAAGAAAGTAGTGGTTATCGGTTCAGGTCCTGGTGGATTAGAAGCTGCAAGAGTTGCTGCTCTTAGAGGCCATGAAGTTCATATTTTTGAAAAATCTGATAAAATTGGTGGGTTACTGAATATTATTTGGGTACCACCAGGAAGAAATGAGTTTAAAAGAATGATAGAAAATTATACTTATTGGATCCAAAAATATGGAATACATGTTCATCTACAACAAGAGATTTCGTTAGATAAAGTAAAAGACCTAAATCCTGAAGTGGTTTTTGTGGCTACTGGATCATTGCCAATCGAACCTGCAATTCCAGGAATAAATAGAGAGAATGTGTTTTGGGCTAATAAAGTTTTTAGCGGAGATGCACCTATCGGTAAAAATAATTTAATTATAGGAGGTGGTGCTACGGGGATCGAATTAGCAATTTATATTGCTAAGTATGGGAGCTTAAGTCGAGAAGCATTTGACTTCCTCACATTTTATAAAGCTTTAGAACCAGAAGTTGCTTTAAAAATGCTACACGAAGGTAGAAATAAGGTGACCGTATTAGAAATGCTACCTAAGCTAGGATCTGCTCTAGGAAAGACTACTAAATGGGTCCTACTTGATAAATGTCAATCACTTGGAGTAAAATTAGTGACGAGTGCAAAAGTTACCGAAATTGGAGAAAATTATGTAAGCTACACAGATGCTAATGATAAGGAACAAGTTATAAATGATCTTGATTATATTTACTATGCTACTGGCGTTGAACCAAACGATTCGCTATACAAAGAAATTAAACAAATAGAAGGTTTAAGAGTTGAAAAAATTGGAGATGCAAGAAAGCCAGAAACCGTTATGGAAGCAGTTAGTAGAGGTTATAAAATGGGAAATAGTGTTTAATTCATCCCATATTTTTTTAAATATAAACTTTTAATTTTTTCGTCACTTATTTGGTAATTGGAGGACAAGTAATTAGTATGGACTTATTTTTTTTGATTAGATTTCTGAAAAAATATCCCAAAATGAAAAAGGAGTGATCAGAAAGTGAATAATAATGTTGACATTAAAAATTTGGAAAAAAAAGTATGGATATCTACATTCCAAGATGGGTTTTGGGATATATATTTTGGATTAATAATCATGGGATTGGGGCTCGCCCCTTTAGGAAGATTCTTAGGTTTACCAGAAACCATTGGAGTTTTAATGTTAGTGTTTAGTTGGGATACGGTAGCTTGTTTAGTCTTTATATTGGGAAAAAGATATATTTCGAGACCGAGGATTGGTTTTGTTAAATTTGGTCAAATTCGTAAAAAAAGAAATAAGCTTTTAGCTTTGTTTTTAGGCATAAATGTTGGATTAACTCTTATAATATTTATTTTTACTTTACTGGGAATGTTTCAATTAAGTTTGCCCGGATACATGGTTATGTTGGTTATTGGGTTATTATTCATTACTACCCCCTTTAGCCCTTTAGCTTTATAGCTTATTTTATCCAATTAAAGCGTGTTTATCTGTATGCATTGTTAGGTGGATTTGGTCTATTCTTTAGTGAATTATTAGATCCAATTTTAGATGCTCCTTTTGATGACATTCTAGTTTTTGTTCCTTTTGGTGGTATGATTTTAGTTTTTGGAATTATCATTCTAATTCATTTTTTAAGCAAATATCAGTTAACAAAAAAGAAGGTGCCCTAAGAGATTTCAGAACAAGTTGAACTTAAAAACTTAGAGAAAAAGACTTGGCGTTCTACATTTCAAGATGATATATGGGATCTCTTTTTTGGTTGGTTAATGGTAGGGTTTGGACTCACCGCATTCACAGAATATATTCCATTACCTGAGGAACCAATTGTGGATTGGGCAGTAATAAATTTTTCAGAAAAATTCTTATGTTTAATTATAAACTTTTAAAATTATAAAATTAATTGGTAATTGATAATAGTGCAAGATACCAATTTTATTGAAACAAATGAAAACATAAAAAATAAAATTTCCTCAAGCTTAGAAGGAATAAATGAACAATCTCGAAACTATATTAAGGATGTGGTAATACTAATCAATAAAGAGATTGGTATCAATAAAATTATATCAGTTGTATTATTTGGAAGTCAAAGATCGGAAGGTAAAGAAAGAACGGTGATTTCTGATTGTGATTTACTATTTATATTTAAAAACAGGGTATCTGAAAGACATATAAAAGAAATTGAAAAATACTTTATTGCTTTAGAGATTAAACATAACTTTAAAGAATCGAATACAAATTTAATACATACCCTATTGGGTGTTTTGCAACAATCTACAGGGATGTTTATAAGTCACTTTCTTACTAAGCAACGATATTGGGAACAACTACTTTTTTATAAAATATTTCGAGTAAATAAAATTTTTTCAGCGATTTTTGCCCCTCGTAATATTGTCTTAGGAAACGTGATAGAGAATAGCACAGTTTTATATGGAGAGGATTTAAGACCTAAGATTCGCCCAAAAATTCACTCGTCAATTAATGAAATGTTTAAAAGTACGATAATGAACATTTTTATCTCTATTTTTGCAATTTTAATAGCTCCCTTCAAAAAGTTAAACCCTATGAAATACCAGCTAGAAGCAATAAAATGGGCGTTAAAAACATCAAATTATTATTGTTTTGGAGATTCAGAAGTACTCAAAAATATAATTGATCGTTTTATTTCGTTAGAAAAGGAAGAACACCAGCTAAAAGCAGAAAGGTTTTTTTCAAATTTCATCAAATTAAGAAAATCTCCTGTTATTGACTTAGACTTTATGTTACGCTGTCCTTTAAGAATCATTAAAATCCATGTAAAAGCTATTGTGTATAAAAAGATGGTTAAACATAAAAAGTTAAAAATACCTCTCAAACCTAAGAAACCAATTATTCCACCACGAACCTTTCCGATACAATTTTAATATTTTAACAAGCTTTAGATGTCAAATGGAACCAAAAATTTATTAATAACTTTAGAATTCTATAAATAGTAGATTTTTATATTATCAATGCTATTTAATTATATAAATAATTACTTATAACAAAATCCTTCTTGATTATGGAAAGCAATGATTTAGATATAAAGGAATTATTTCTTGATATTTTAGCTATATTAAAATTCGAACTTAAGTTTTACAAAGATAAAGAAAGCCCAATGTTCGAAAGAATTGTTAAAACTCGTGTCTTTCAGCAAAAATTACAAAAACTTAAAGATTTCATAAATTCATATTTTGAAATTATGTATAAAGATGAAGAAAGTCCTATTAATCAAGCGGCTTTAAGTTCTCAGTTAAACAATATCGCCCGCCTTACTAATTATTATGATGATTTATCAGATTTTTACAAGGATCATACTAAAATAATGATTACTAAAGAGAAATTAAAAGGATTAGTAGAATATAGCCATATTGAGATTCTTTTTTTAATCTTTACTAATATTCTTGATTGGGAACATTATAAGAGCTCCTTAATTTTCCCTCATGATAAGAATAAGGAAAAACTTCTAAAAGAATTTCTTAACAAAATTGCGAGCGCGGACATTACGGATCTTGATGATCTTATTGACCTTGAACAAACTATTGACACATTTGTAGGAAATATAGAAGTAGAACTCTAATTTTTTCTTTTATTTTGTAAAGTATTATTTATCTGCATTTAGAATTAATTTTATCACTCAATTTTACCTTTATGATTTATTTTCAAATTATAATGGTTAGTTTTTTTAATTTGTTAAAAATTCCAAAAAAACTTGAAAAAAGTAATCAAAATCCTTACGCTTTTCACTTAAATCTTATGAAAAAAAGTCAAAAATATTTTTATACTTGAAATTTCATGTGATAGTAAGCAATATATTAGAGAAATACGCTTTTTGAGCAAGTTCTCAAAAACATCTTATCTGGAAAATTGTTAACTCTTAACTGGGTTATTGGAGAATAAAATATGGATTGTGTAGATCAGATTTTGGAATTCTATAAAAATAAAGCAAATTCTGAAATTGAGAAAGCCCAATTAAACAAAGTTTGGTTAAGCAAATTATTAATTAAAATTATGAAGAATTTTAATGGAAAAAAGACAGATGACTTAGAACTTAAAAACTGTTTGATATTATTAGTTAATTTATTTTCAGATAATGATACTCCCGATTTTTATAATCATAAAGGGAAAAACTCAAAGCAAATTGCAAATGAAGAAAAAGCTTCATTCAAAGAGATTTTAAAAAGTGAATTTCTTTATAATTGATAATATTAAGGAAATCGTATTTTTTAAAACACTTTTAACTCAGTTTCTTTCCATTCATCATATCCATCAAATATTTTATCAATTTTGTTTAAAAGTTTACTTATTGTTCTCTTTGTCTCTTTATCTTGTCCAAAAGTATCCATAATTATATCATAAAGATCTAAATTATATTCAAACGTAAGTTCAGAAATTTTTTCTAAATCTTCTTGTTTAACACCGTTTTGTTCAAGTTCATTGAAAATATCTTCAAAATCCTCTTTTAGTTTATTTGTAGCAATAATAGATTGTGAACATTTTTCGAATAATTCTTTTTCTTTACTATAAACAAAAGAATCTTCTTTAGATAAATCAGTAGCATCATTAAAGACTTCTAAACGTTCATTTAAAAGATTTTTTATTCTTTCATAGATTTTTATCGCTTCAAGTATTTTCCTAATACTTCTGAAGAGATTATTTCTTCTAAGCAATCGCGCTTCGATAATTTTTAAATATGCATCTTCATAATAAATGTGAAGTTCTCCAAATGTACTTTTTTCACTTTCAGCTATTTTTAAGACAATCTGTCTTAAATCTTCAGTTAATAAATCTCTTTCTTTAATTGAGACATCATCACTTTCAAGAATTTCATAAATTTGATTTGCCATTTGTTTGATGGATGTGGTTTTAATATTTAAATTACGACACCTCTCTTCAATATTTGTTATGCTCCTAACTTCCCCTTCTTGTTCACAGTAATTAAAAATTCCAATTGCATCATCTATTAATTCATTGAATTTTACTGGGTTTGTTAATATGTAATATTTTGAATCTTGAACTTTTTGAACAGCTCTATCCATTTGGATTTCCAATTCAAAAATATAATCGAGGATACTAACTTGTTTTCTTTCTGATAATACCATTGATTTAATAATAATATCTTTCCCTACACTTTTACTTGCATATATCCAAAGAATAGCGGCAGGTATCCAGAAAAAAACAGAGAAAAACATCATATTGTAAATACCGCCTAAAAGAGTTATCATAAAATATGATACTAATAGAGTTAATCCCTTACCAACTTGTTCTGAAAGATTTAAAAAAGAAACTGAGGTGCCCCTGTGTTCTGGTAGGTTAATATCAATCATTACCGCATTTCTGTTAGCCACCGGTCCTGCAATCAAGATAGTACCAATTAAACCAAAAACAAAATAGTAAATATAGTTTGGATAAGCAACGAAAATCTTGCTGATGGTTAAGAAAATAAAATCACCCAGTTCTGATGTCGGGATGGGGGTTGGATATGTAATACCTAATAAGGAGCTTTCAATAGGTTGAATTGATAATAAAGTTGCGATATAAAAAGGTATAGCTAAGATCATACACATCATAGCTAATCTAGTACGATTTTTTTTATTTCTCCTAAACAAAACATCCCCTAAATAGGAAAGTATTAAATTACCTATAATATATCCTATTCCTAAAATTCCCGCTAGAATAGTGGCTGTTTGTAAACGAATTTCATTAGGGAGATCTTGAAAATAATAGATATTAAGCATTGAAGTTAGAAAGTAAATAGTAATAGTACCCGGTATAATCGAGAAGAAATTTTGATATATTAAATAGCGATTTGTTTTTTTTTTTAAGATTCTAGACAAATCCCTTTTTGATATTGTATAACTATATTCAAGATTCATTTCTGTTAAATCTAATAATTCATCTTCGCTTGCTCCTCGTTTAGGAATTTTAACAAAAAATAGAAAGAAGACAATTATAATACTAATTATTGATAATAAAAAGAAAGGAAATCTCCAGGCTAAAATTGGACCAATAAAGGATGACAATGCTTGTCCGACTCCATTAGAAATAGAGCTTAAAATAGCTAAAGTCCCAAACCATCCAGATCTCTCATCTGGGGGAATTGCATCCGCGATTATTGAATATCCTACGGGAAGAACACATCCTAATCCTGCTCCACTCAACATTCTTGAAATTAATAACATATTATAATTGATTGAAAATGCTGTAAGCATCATTCCAATTGTCCAAGAAAATGCTCCCGCCATTATAACTTTTGTTCGGTCTATACGATCAGTATAGTATCCCCAAATTAATGCGAAAAAAGCACTAACTAATACAAAAAAAGCATCTGGAATAGCTATTGATGCTTCAGGGATCATGTACTCTTGCTGAATTGCAGCATAACTGGGTATTAACATATTAGCGCATGCTATGGATACAAATAATAATAGCATGACTAAAATTATAGGTGTTAAATCCTTAAATCTGATCTTAGTAAGTTTAAAACGAACGATAAGCAACTACCATTTAATTTATATTATATTAAATAGCAATTGGGGATTAAAAAAGCTTTCAAACAATATTTCTTTGCAAAATTTAACAAAAGATCATATCTTAATTGTGAAGGAAGTAATATTTTAATGCCGCCTCCACATGTATTTCTACGGTATCAAGTATTTTTATAGGAAAATCTTTCTGGTGTAGGATTAATGGTAATTCTGTACATCCTAGAATTACACCGTCTATTTTATAACTTGAAATTATTTCAATAAGTCGTTTCTTACTTTCTTGTTTAAAATTTCCAATCACTAATTCATTAAAAATAATGCTATTTATATCATCCTGCTCCCGTTCTTTAGGAATTATAATTTGCATTCCTAAATTTTCAAAATGATCTTGATAGAAAGAAGATTGCATTGTAAATTTTATTCCTAATAAGAGTAATTTTTTCAAGTTTTCTTTATTAGCTTTTTCAGCAGTGGCCTTCACAATACTAAGGATTGGAACCTGGGTAAGCTTAATTAGATCCACATAAACAGCATGGGGGGAATTTGCAGCCATAATGATAAAAGTAGCACCTGCATTTTCAAGTGATTTGATACCTTCCATTAAATATTCTACATATTCTTCTTTATTGTCTCTATGCTCAAGATCAATTACTTTTTGAAAATCCAAGCTAAAAATTACAATTTCTGGGTAAGAATAATTATGAATTTGTCGATAATAGCTTTCAAGAATCTTTTCATAATATTTTATAGTGGATTCATAACTCATTCCCCCTAATATGCCAATACGAGTTGACTTCAACTTACTTTAACCTCTTTTCCTATCCTCATAAAAACTAATAATCATTAAAATTTTTTTAAAGTACCTATCTGATCGTGAAATACCGATTTCACGATTTTTTATTAAAATCTGTCTATAATATAACAGAAACAAAATATTAAGGTAATGAATCTCTTCTTAAAATATTAATTTGATAAAACATATAATTAGTGATATATAGATTGAAATCACATCATAAAGAAGCAATAGACAAATTAGTTGAGGAGTTTAAAGATAACTCTCGATATTTAGCAGTCCTAATCGTTGGTTCGATAGCTAAGGGAATGGAAAGAGATGATTCTGATATTGACATCATTCTTGTTGTTAGTGATGAAGAATATGAAAAAAGAAAAAGGAGAAATCGGCTTGTTTACTTTGAAACGCGATTTTGTAACTATCCCGGTGGATATATAGATGGGAAGATTATAAACTTAGAATTTCTAAAATTAGTAGCTGAAAGAGGAAGTGAACCAGCTAGGGATGCATTTCGAGATGCTATAATTGGTTTTTCTAAAATACCAAACTTAGAAAGTCTTATTAAAAAAATCACACTCTATCAAAAAGAGGAGAAATCAGATAAATTGAGAAAATTTTATGCACAATTTGAAATTGCTAATTGGTTTATTAAAGAAGCAGAAAGAAGGGGAGATAATTATTTACTAACTCGTGCTATAACAGACTTAATTTTATTTGGAGGTAGACTAATTTTAGCTCATAATGAAATTCTCTATCCTTTTCATAAGTTATTCATGAATGAATTAAAGAATGCTTCAGAAAAACCTGATAATCTAATTCAACTTATAGATACTTTATTGGAAGAAAGAAACACTAAAAATGCTCAAGCACTTTATGATGCAATTAAAAATTTTCGAAAGTGGGACATTAAAGAATTTGCTCCTGTAAGATTCATGCTTGATACAGAATTAGCATGGATTGAAGGAAAAATATATGTTGGGGATATTTAGAATTTATTAAAGTGGAGCTGGGGGGATTTTCTAAGTATTGGGTAAATCCCAAGAATAATTGAACCCCCGGCCTTTCGCATGCCAAGCGAACGATCTTCCACTAATCCACAGCCCCAATGTAAATAAATACTAAAGAGTTGACATTTCTAAACAAATCGAAGATCGTTAACTGTAGGTTTAATAATAATTAATTTTTAAAAAAAATTGTGGTTTTTGAAGTATTAAAATAAGAAATAAATAGCATTTTTATTATTTGATCCCTATGAAAAAAATTTTACTAAAAATTGACATTCTATTAATTTTCTACATAATTAGTTTTTCATCTCTTATTCCACTTATAGCATACGGTGGAAGATTTACTGAGAAACTTACTACTTCTCAGAATCTTGATTCAACATTCGATGTATCTAATCTTTCTTCATTGGAATTTTTAAAACTCGCAAGTACTAAATCAAATCCGCAAAAAGCTTACTTAAATTCAGTTTATGATGATACATTAAAACTATTTCTGGACAGTTATTTCTCTTCAGATCCATCATCTTCTGAAAAAGTGAGGGTTATTATATTATTTGATGAGTTTACTACAAAAAAACATCGATTGAAAATCATTGATTCTTTGTTTGAGGATTATCAAATAATTAATAATTACGATGTTATTCCTGGAATTGCTTTAGCCTGCAACCCTCTAGAGTTAATCGAAAAAGCGGAGGAAATTAGTCTCTTAACAAATATTCAAAAAATCTTTAAATCAAACCTCTTTCAATCTCCTTTGATTTTTGATGAAACTCCTAAATCTAGTAAGCTAGATTCTGAATTCTATCCAAATTGGTGGATTAATGCTATAGGCCTAAATAATCTTGAATACGATGGTACAGGGATAAAAGTTGCTGTCATTGATTCAGGTATCTATGAACATCCCGATTTAAATATAATAGAAAGTCAAAATTTTGTTTGGGATGAAGATTTAGGTAGAATTCCATGGGATTATGAAGATTATAATGGTCATGGGACTCACGTTGCGGGTATAATTGGCGGAGATGGTGGGGAATCTGGTGGAAAATATAAGGGGATTGCAACTGGGGTCTCTTTAATAAATGCTAAAGCTGGTGATGCAACTGGTGGATTAGAAGAGACAGATATAATTGCTGCAATTGAATGGTTAGTTGAAATTGTAAATCCCGATATTATTTCTATGAGTTTTGGAGGGGGACTTCCTGAAGTTTATGATTCTTTGACATTAGCTCTCTCGAATGCTACACGTCATGGAATATTATGTGTATCATCAGCAGGAAATTCGGGTCCAAATTACTTCACAGGAGGAACCCCTGCTACTGGAGTTGATGTGATCTCTGTTGGTGCTACGGATAAAAATAATAATTTAGCCTCTTTTAGTAGTTGGGGGCCAACCACTACATATCTAGGATATCCTGATGTTGTGGCACCTGGGGTTAATATTATTTCTACTGAAGCCCCAGGCTCCACAATATCAGATAGGCAACGTTATTTAGGAGATTTCATTGATTTCTCTGGTTATGCTGATTATTATCCTCTGAGCGGGACTAGTATGGCATGTCCAATAGTTGCTGGCGCATTAGCTATAATAAAACAAGCTTTTCCATCAATCTCTCCAGAAGCAGCTAGAATAGCATTAATAAAGGGAGCAAATAAACCTACAAATTTTGATAGTGACGATGCTTTAAAAATTGGGGCTGGTTTAATTAATATTTCCTCTTCACTTGAGTTTTTAAACAATATTAATATTACATATGGGAATATAAATTATACTGCTAAATTATTTCCTGATTCCTTACCTTTTAAACCGTATGACTTACTAAATTATCCAGGAGATTATCAGTCATTTAACCTAACAATAATTTCAGGTCAGGCAGGTAGTTATAAAGTTAATATCCCAAATAATATTGATGGTCTCTCTCTCTCATTAGATGAATCTTCGATATTTTTTACAAATCCAGGAATAAATTTTACCACATTAGATATAAAAGTAGAAGAGGGAGCTAAACCAGGAGCCAGAGACTTTGAGTTAAACATCACAAGCGGAGTTACTTTATTTGATACCGTAGAAATATCAATTGAAGTTAAATTACCAGAATATCAAATTTTGTTAGAATCTTACCACGGCTTGAATGATTGGTTTGATCCCGAATTATCCTTTTACCAGATGGACTTCTATGAAGCAATGAAAGATCTTTCAAATATGAATATTTCTATTGATTATAGTGCTGAGTATTGGAGCCCTTATTATGATAAAGATAGCGACAATTCGATTTTAACTGAAGAAAGATTAGCACAATATGATCTGGTTGTATTACAGAATCCGATACTTCCATATAGCCCTTTAGAAATAAATAATATAAAAAACTATTATACGAATGGTGGTAATATATTATTTTTAGGAACGCGATATCAAGATTTATGCTTAGATAATATAAATGATTTATTTTATGCATTAGGAGTTAATACGTCAGTTAATGAAGAGAATATTTATTTAGATCAGTGGATGGGAATTGGTACAAGCTTAATTCCGCAGAGTATTAAAGATTTCAATTCGTTACAAATCTTTAATGGTGTAAATCAATATGTATGGCTATATGGGAACACCTTTTCAACCATAGGATCTGCTCAATCAATAGCTAATATAGCAGGAAAAACTGTAGCAACAATGTATGATGGAAGTCCAGAAGGAAAGGGTCGGTTCGTTGCCTTTGGAGATATGCACTGGTTAACGGAGTATTATAGTTCATCTAATTATTATGCAGATCATTTCTCTTTGTT